>Ga0265295_1000912_pt1 | contig 55744 bp, 76 predicted proteins | sample Munlansysbiofilm_FD_192503 | JGI IMG/M metagenome (GOLD analysis project Ga0265295, IMG submission 192503) | Leachate microbial communities from a municipal landfill in Southern Ontario, Canada - Methane capture system biofilm | ecosystem: Engineered > Solid waste > Landfill > Unclassified ... | reverse complement strand
CACTGGTGAGAATCTGCGGAGTGCAAGTAGTGATCGCTCGGATGTTAGTTGCGTCACAGAGAACAATGTGAGTAGCACCCCCGGTGGCTGTGATTGCAATATCAGCCTTCTGCGCGACAGTTACTTTCCGTCCGGAAGTATCATCAGCCTTGGTGAAGTCACCACTAGCAAGTGTGACTACACCAGTCAATGAGGCAGTAATTGCAGCCAAACAGCAGGCTGCTAGTAAGTATGGTAAGTATCAGTTTCATTTGGGCACCTTACTAATTGACACTGGTGTTTGTGAGTAAATCTTGAAACGCGGTATTTGCACTTGTTGTCTGGGAGTTTGCTGTTCGGGCAGTGGCCCCAGTCAGCTGGGCTTGGCGATGTAGGAAATGGCATTATAACTCCATAGAATATTCAACTAATATGCCATCTTCAATCCGTTCCCATTTGGCTAAGCGAATGCCTCTGGCTTTTAGTTCAGCACAGAGGCTACTTAAGATTGGCAATATTTCTGTTCGCTTGTGGCTGTTCGCGCCAGAGATTAGCGCAAATTCTCCATGCCGCTGGACAATAAAACTAAGCGAGTAAGGAGATTTGTCTAAGTAGCTAGTATGCTCCTGGCCGATACGAACAAGAAAGACTTCATCTGCTTCTATGCGTTCTATTGAGTAGCCCATTAGTCCAGCTTTCTTCTTCGCGTTATTACATCATGTGCGCTTTGAAGGGCAGATAGCTTAGCGTCAATATGGGCTATCTGCGAGAAAGATTCTTTCGTCAAGGCTGCGATAGAAGTTGTTAGGCTTTCTACGTTTTCTGTGAGCTTGTCGATAGCACCGGCGAGATTCTCATTTTGTGTCTCGAAGTATTCTTTTTGTGCTAAGATAGCAGCGTTAAGTGACTTTACCAGCTCACTGAAACTAGCAGATTTGAGTTCCTTGGTTTCTTTGTGCTGCTTGACTAGTCGTTGCCAGAGTAGGCCAATGACTAGTATGAGAAATGCAATCACAAAGGAACCATGCTCTGTGAAAAACGGGTCTTTAAGGTCAATACTCGGCATCAAAGTCTCTCCCCTTCTACTTCTATCTCAACATCGCTGGCGTTAGTTACTAAGTTAGCCTGAGTGACGTCAATGGCGTCAGAGTGCATGTTCTTAGTGTCGGTGAAGCTCGAAAGCCATTGACCGAAATTGACATTAACAGTAGAAGGAGCAGAGTGCTTAGCTTCGCCAATACCAGCGACGCCGAGAACATACTGACTAGTCTTGACATCACCTTGGAGGACAGAGTTCTTGATGTTAGTGGCGGCATCAAGCACGGCAGATTTCAATATCTCTTTTGCCTCACCCACTACATCGGCTGAGTGTGCTTGGGCGGCAGCTTTGATTCGGGGGTCGCGCAAGAGTCGCCCATAGTGGCCGCCGTCTGTTGCCCCTGGGTTTGTCTTTACCATTCTTGCGATGTCAGCGGGTTTCATGCCAGTAGCGGCAAGCTCCGCTATTAGTTCATGCCTAATAGAGAGTTGCCGCTTCTTCGGGCTGATGACATACGCAAGTTCGCCGTCTATCTTTGCGTGGCCTGTTGGCAAGACTTCGATCTTGCTATCTGGCAGCAACTTTTCGAGGAAGGCTTGTTTGCAATCCATCTTGGCACCTGTGCGGTTATGGTTTTAGATACTTTGTGAGTTAGCATAAGAGTGTCCTTTGGTTAGGTATAGAGTAAGGTATTAGTGGGGAGAATGCAAGAGGGAATGGATGGTAAGGCGAGGGAAAATGGTTACCGGGGTGCTTATTTAGTTCACTTAGCGCGGCGGCAGGGGCCGGGGTGACAGCGCATGGGTGCTATTGTCGAGCAGGGCGCTAGGAAATGGAACCTTCTAAGTAAATAAGTAGGTAAGTAAGTGCGCCGGTAAATAGCGCCTACGCTTAGAATGCTTACTTATTGATGGAGTAAGTGAATAAGTGAATAAGTAAGTAAATAAGTGTGTAAGTAAGTAAGTGCGCCGGTATACAGACACTTATTTATTCTGCTTACTTAACTTAGGAGAAGGATAACTATGGCACACTTAATTCACTTACTTACTTACTGCCTAACTTTCAGAATTGTCTTAGGTCACTTAACTTACTTAGTCAATTACTTAATTTCAGAATTGCGTGAGTTCACTTAATTCACTTATTATCTACTTACTTTTCAGAATTGTGTGCGTTCAGTACCCATACCCCACCAGATCGCCGTTATATTAATGGAACCTTACCCTAGTAACGTAGTGTAGTTAGTCGGCAAGCAAAGCCACGCTAACTGGTCAAGTAAGTAGGCAAGCAAAGGCGAGCGAGCTGGTCAAGTAAAGGCAAGGGTTAGCAGAGCGCGCTTGTCAAGTTAGTCGGCAAGCCAAGGACAGTTGTTAAGTAGGGAAAGCAAACGAAGATGACTAGCAGTTAGCTAGGGAACGCGTGGGAGGAAAGAGCAGCTAGTTAGTAGTTGTTTACGCGGCGAGGGAAGAAATACAAGGGAGGAAGAAAAAAGCTTGTGTTTTGCTGTAAAGGGAGTATACTATTAATAGGTCGGTAGTTATGACCTGCCGGGGGAGTTGGCCCGGCGAGTTGGCACGTTAGTTGCATAGGGCAACCAACATGCCGAGACATAGCAAGCGACTAGCTGAGGGTTGGTCACTTGTCTGGCGATAGCCGAGGACTAACAGCGCGTCAAGAGACGCGACAATGGGAGGATTACCATGAGCGAAGAGATCAAAGCAAGCGAAGCAACCGTAGCCAATGGCGTCGTGGCCCCGATCAAGCTGAAGGACGTGAAAGGCTCGAAAGAAATCACGATTACAGTAGAAGGTAATAAAGAGCCGAAGACAGGCGCCTACGAATTTAAGCTACAGGAATATGGTACGGCTCAAGAGTTGTTCAGCGCTCTTGAGACGGCAAGCGCGGCTAGTCGGGAATTCGCGCTGAACTTGTTTAATACAGCGCTGCAAAACAGAGCCGAGTATAAAGCGGCCCGCTATGCTATCGCCAATCAAGATGATGACGGGACCACGTATGAAATCCCGGCGATCGTAGGTTTAGACTGGGCAGCGGGGCAGATCGAGACTGGACGGTTTTCTTACCGTAAAGTAGCCGAGGCGGCACAGCAGGAGTTGTTGACGCTGAATCCCGTTGAACTTGGCCCCGAGGCATTTATGACCAAGTTCCAAGAACTAACAGCAAAGGTTAAAGAATTCACGGCGCTTGCCGATCAGCAAGCGAAAGAGCGCAAGCCCCGGACGAAGAAAGCCAAATAGGCAACAAAGTAACAAGGCAATAGGTAGTCGGGCAACTCGCAATGGGTTGCCCGACTTCGTTTAGTGGAAGCCCTGCAAGGACGCTGGTTTGCCTTGTAGGGCTTCGCTGTTTTTGGGGAGGGCGAAGCTATGCGACGAGGGCCAAGAGGGCAAGAGAGGCCAAGCGACGAAGCGACGAGGGCAAGAGGCGAAGCGAAGAGGCGAAGCGCGGCCAGACCGGCAAGCGGGCGGCAAGCGCCAAGCGACGAAGTTAAGTAAGTAAGTAAGTAGATAAGTAAGTGTCAATTTCGAGCGTTTCGAGTGCTTACTTACTTAACTTAGCTTTCCAGCATGGGCCAGCATGGACCAGCTTTCCAGCATGGACCGGCTTTCCAGCGCGACAAGTTCCAGCGTGGCAAGTGCCGACCTATTCGACCTATTCGGCTTTCGCTATTGGCTCTTCGACACTCGATCTTCGACACTCGATCTTTGGTCTGTCAGCCTATCAGCTATTCAAGAGGGATGCCAAGATAAGTAAAAATGTTGATTATTAGCTTAAAAAAAAAATTTTTTAATAATAGAAAGAAGAACTAGATTTCACTTACATTTACCACCCTAGCGTTAATGAGGAAGAAGCTAACTAAGTAAGTAAGTAGTGAAATCACGAAAATCAGCACTTACTTACCTATTTACTTATTCACTTATAAGTAAGCATCAGCGTGGTGCTTAATTCTAAGTAAGTAAGCAGCAGCCGCAAGGAATAAGTAAGTAAGCAGCGTTTCAGCCTACCGGGACGCTTACTTACTTATTCACTTACTTAATCCCTAACTCACAAGAAAGGACAAACTCATGACGACAATCTACAAAGGCAATGCACTAAAGGTGGCCAGCAAAGTTAGTAAGTTACTAGCACGGAAGGAAAAGCTGAAAAGCTGGCTTATGCTGGCGATCATACTGCTAGCTTTCTTGGTTGGCAGCTTGGACTGGTGAAATTGGGTTTGCTAGAATTTGGGATTTTCCAGATTCAAGGCTTTCCAGTTTCAAGGCTTTTCAACTAACAAGGAGACAAGAAGATGACAAGAGAACAGTTTGTTACTAGCGAACTTAAACGATTCGATGAAGCTAACAGCCAGCCATTCCGAGTAGCTGTTAGTAACAATCTCAATGGCAGCGATTACCCTTACGGCTCGCATACAGAGCCGAGGGAATACGCCGACACCACGATTGGCTGGTGTCACGACCCAGTGTCGGCGGCTATCTACCTTGGGGAAGCTTGGGATGAAGCCAAGCACGCAATGCGGAGGCCACAAGATGAGAACTTTTCGCGTAGTTAGTAGCGTGCCGGTGGATGTTTACGCCGAGCCACGAGAAGGGCAAGTAAGCAGTATTCTTGGGCTGCTTACTGTCAAAGCTGTCGGGCTGGATGCTACCGGGCAGCCCTACGGCGTAGCAAGAACCAAAGCTGGACGGCAAGTAATAGTTGCTTGTTGTTCTAAGTTGTTCTTCGGGCTGGCAAGCTAACAACAAAGGAGACAGTCATGGGATACTTAGTAAAGTGGCATCACGAGAGCGGCTACACCTGGCAGAGTTGGTACAGCCGAGTTGGTCGGGCCAACTTCCGCGCAATGGCATTGCTAGAAGTTGGTTGCGTAGTAAGCATGGAAAAACAAACTATCTAACAAAGGAGACTATCATGGAAGAGACAACTAAGCAAGAAGCAATCAGTATCAAAGGGCAGAAGGGCTACATGGTTAGTTGCAACTATGCAACTATTTGGTTCCCGACAATGGCGAAAGCGACAGCTTTTGTGCAAGCAATGGAAGCCGGCGTGCTGACAGATTATAATTGGGCGGATAAGTATGACTATATGTTCTGGCCCAAAGAACTTAGCTTCGATATCAAATACGGGCAACTGTACACGAAAGAAGAAGTAGAAGAGGCCAAGCGGCTAGACCGGGAAGCCAAAGACGCGTAAGCCTAGATAGGATTAGCCAGCTAACTGATTGTTAGCTGGCTATTCGTGTTTATGCAAGCCAACAGCCAACAGAAAGGAGTCAGCTATGAACGAGTTAGTCTACAACCACCAGTTTCGCAAGATGCTGCAAGCTGAGCGCCAATCCAATCAGACACTACTACTACTAGCAGCACGTAGCCTACCAGACCGGAGTGACTTAGTTATCGAAGACACCACCGGGCATCGGTATGCTAGAAACATCCGGCTAGAGCAGTACCTTAGTACTAACTACTGGATTTTCGAGATTATCTAACCAACAACCAAACGGAGGCAACTATGAAAGACTGGGAAGCTAGCAACTTAGACAACAGCGAATATCTTGGAACGATTGAAATTCCTACAAACCTAGAAGAAACCGAGTGGCAGCTTTTTGAGCTGGTAGTAACGCCTACTAAGATTGTCTTCGGTGGTGCCTGCAATGTGGGCTTTCTGGAGAGTGGCTACTTGCTCCGGTCTGCTTGCCGGACGTTAGACGAAGACCTGCAAATGCTCTACGAGGAGCTTCGCACGTACTACCAAGATGGCCCGAGGTTTACTACTTCTATCGTCTGCAACAAAAGGATGTACGCCATGAAAACTATCAAAGTTATCAACTTCATCGGGAATAGTCTCTGGACTGGCTACTGCATACTCTGTGCGGTAATTATCGTCACTCTTATCTAAGGAGCAACAAATGACTCGCTACGAATTCATCCAAGCGGAGCTTAAACGCTTCAGCAACAAGCAAGCAGAATTGCTGCCATTCCGAGTAGCGGTTAGTGATAACTACAACGGCGGGGATTATGCTTACGGTAGCCACGCTGAGCAGCGAGAATACGCCGATACAACTATCGGCTATACCACCAGCCGTGAAACTGCTGAGTATCTACTCGGGGAAGCTTACGACGAAGCTTTCTTGCGGAATGAGACTTGGCTGATTGAGCAAGCGCAAGAAGAAGCAACCGCGCTTAGCGACATCTTTAGCACCATCTGCCCTATCTGTGGCAAACTAACCAGTGGCTGCAACTGCAAGGAGGAATTATGATTAGCTGCAAAATAACCAACACCGTTACCGGAGTAACTATGGAATGGAATTTCTTACATCCATCCGAGATAACCGCCGGGATAAAAACAACTAGCAAACCAACAGCTACGCTACTAGCACGTGAAGCTTCGCTGTTCTTAGAAATCCTCGCCACCGGCCAAGCTTACTGTGAGTCAACTAAGGACTACGAGCTAACCATCCGGCCAAAGTACGCCAATGATAAGCTTTCCACTTTCTAAGGAGCTACCAACTATGAAAATGCTGCCACTAAAGAAACGCTTTGCTTATTATAGCACACCTCAGTTGGAGAAGCTACTAATTGCTTGCAAGAAACGTAAGAAGCTATACGAAGAAACCCCGGAAGATGATTTATGCCCATTCTGTATCGTTGCACCAGATTGCAGCCAATGCGCTTGGGTGCTGTTTACTTGCCGCAGCTGCACGGGTAATGGTGCGCACGCGGTTATATTTGGAATGGAAGATTACGAAACAAAACCGCAGTTGAATTACAAGCGCCAGCCAATACAGCGTAGGATAGCACGATTAGCCAGCTGGACAACTAAGCTAGAGAAAGAACTCGCTCGCCGAGCAGCAAGAGCTAGTTAGCTTTGTCAGTGGGCATTAGCTAAGTAGCTAATGCCTACTATAGAACGCTAACCAGCACCACTAACCAAAGGAGCTTACCGTGAAAACCACCCTTGCAGAACGGCTAGACATGCTACCGACAGAAGTTATCAAGCGCAGCTTAGAAGCTATTCAGTTACTTAGCTGGCAATACCGGCATGAGGAGCATAACTCAGTTCGTTGCCCGCTTTGTGCTATCAGGACAACATCAAGTAATACAGTTTGCGCAGAATGCCCTTGGGTGGTTGTCGAGCTATTTAGTTGTTCTGGCAGCCCGTGGCCGGCAGTACGCGCTGGTTATGCACCAAAAAGTCATCTAGCAAACACCAGAGTGCATTTTAGTAAAGCCACCATACGCCGCCGGTTAACCAGACTAGCCCGCTGGGAATTAATATATCGTACAGAATTACTTAATCGCCAACAAGGAGAATAGCCATGACCAAAAAACAACTCCAAGCAAGACTAGCAAGCTTGCCGCGAGAGCGCTTAAACCGACTTCTGTCTGCTACAAAGGCAACTAAGCAGAAGTATCTAGCAGACTCAAATCTAGCTGGCTGTGCATTCTGCCAAGAAGCTAATTATTCTTGTGACAACTGCGCATGGGCAATCTTGGAGCATAGAAGCTGCGTGGGTGGTCGGCTAGAACCCGGAGAGCGTTGGTATAATCCACGTGTCCATAATGACTTTCATATTAGCTACACTAAAGTCCCTATCAAGCGGCGGCTAGTTAGGCTAACTCGCTGGGAAGATGCCATTAACGAAGAACTCACTCGGAGGCAAGATAATGACTAACAACCTTGAGCATCTAAGCATCATGGAGCTAAATTACTGGGACTCGGCGATTACTAGCATGGTAAAAATCCGAGAACTAGCAATAACCGAGCAACTATCTTGGGCAAAAGCGAAAGCTAAGTACCTCGGCGGTATTTGCTTGTTTTGCGCGGTTAATAATCAAAGCGTACTATCAGAAGCCAGAAGAAACAAAGCGACAAAGCTAGATTGCCATTGCTGCCTTTGGGTACTGCTGACTTCTCACGACTGCAAAGAATACTATGACCACGAAAAAGCAATCGCGCGTTACAACCAGTGGCAACATATGATTGCCACCGAACTAACAAGGAGGCACGCTGATGTATCTACAGATAACAACCAGATGTAACTTGGCTTGCTCGCATTGCGGGTTTAGTTGCCGCCCGGGTGCTGGTAAACATGCCAGCTGGGATACGCTACAGCAGATGGTTAGTTATGCTACCGAAGCTGGCGAAGAATTCATAACCATCGGTGGCGGTGAGCCTACGATGCACCCAGGGCTGTTTGATTTGCTAAAATTAGCTTTAGCAGAAGGGTTGTATTGTGACATCATAACCAATGGCACAAAACCAAATACTATGCTGCGTCTAGCAACCATCATAGACGACGAAGATTATTACACCTTCTGCGATGACCAAGATGCTAACGAATACTACCTAGATCAGCATGTCATTCAGAACCCAGAAGGCAAACTAACAGTCGGTATCTCCGATGACTACTTCCACCAAGAAGTAGTAACTATCGACCAGCGTGTGCGAACTCTCTGGAATCGAAGGATAGCAAATGGTAGTAAGCATTTCCGCTGGTACCGGGCAGATTACCAGACAGCAATAGCGATTGGGCGAGCTAAGCGAACAGGCACAGGACAGCTAAGAGAGTGCATCTGCCCAGGGTTGTTTGCCAACATTGCTGGCGAACTAAAACCTTGTGGCTGCCCAGGGGCGCCAATCATCGGTGACATCTGGCAAGGACTAACTGACGCCGGCCAAGCTATCTTAACCAAGATGCAAGAATATGACAACAACTCAGATTGCTACTTCAACCGATAGGAGCTAACTAGCTATGAAAAAATCCCCAGTGTTTACATTCTCTACCCACGTGGCTCTTGAGTGTCTTAGCTTACCTAGCGTGACTCAGCTTGATTGGGAAGCTATAGAAGATCTTGACCAAGAGATAACCTTACCTGTGCAGATTGACAGCTACTCCCCGGGGCGCCCAGCAGTTATGTATCTTCGCAATGGTGACCCAGGCTACCCAGAGGAACCAGCGGAAATAGAACTAAGCTACGAGCAAGAGATAGATGTTATCTTGGCTGACTGGGCAGAGGGCCAGTCAACCACTGAGGGGAAGCTACTCGCCAAGGCTTTCGTGGAAACTTTCCACAACGATCTAACAACGGCGCTTAGTAATTACGAACTCTCTGATACTATCTACGCCACGGCTTTTGAAGAATACGAATCTTATATGGAAGCCAAGCGCGAAGACTACTACGAAAGGGACTAGGGAGATGAAACTAACCATTAGCAGTCTACGTTATCGGTTATTCTTGCAAGAGCGCAAAATAGCCAAGCGGCAAACTGAACTGGCTGATTTACAGCGACGTAGAGAGCAGACCTTAGCTATGTTGCAAGCCAGCTGCTGCCCGGATGCAGCTTACTACATGATGAACATCTAGCTAGGAGACAAGCAATGAAGATAGCTTACTTGCTGCTGGCTGGTTGCTTAGCCAGCTGCGCACCAGCTAAAGACCCTTGGGCGGATTACAGCTTCAAACCATCCGCTGAGCAACGTGCTAGTTGGCAACGTGAAGCAGCCGAGGCAAAGCAACAAAGCCAGCTAGATTATATCCAAAACACCATCAGAAGGAGTGCTGACAAATGAGAACTTTCAAGCTGACTATTATCCATCGAGAGTATAATCACCCAGCCCACCATGAAGAGCAACTAACTTTTCATTGCCGGAGCAAACGACAACTATTCCTAGCTTGTGTTCGCCACTACGGAAGATGCCTGGGGACTTATTCTGATTCCCGTAACTGGGCATTTTCCCGCATGGAAGATGACTTTATTACAGTAACCGAGGTAGTTGTGGAGGAGGTATGCACAACGCTAGGCTAAAGGCTATCGCGCAGATTATCTTCTATGTGCTTTTGTGTTACTTAGTTCATCGGTGCGACGTTACTTATAGGGGGAACCATGACACCATCCAGCCAGGACATTACCCAGCTCCACAGGACGAAGCTATTATCGACAATTCTGGCAGCTAAGCCGTCGTTTTTCGGTTGCATTTTCAAAAAGAAAGATGGCACAATTAGGAAAATCAACGCTTTCATTCCAAAGCCACTAGAGAATCCAAAGCGCCCAGCACCGGCGAAACTAACCAATAGCTACTTACTCGTATGCGACATGAAACTCTATATCAAAGCCTTGAGGCTTTCTTTCGGCGACAAACTAGCCGCTCAACATGCTTCTTATCGGCTTATTAATCTTCAAACTGTCACTTATCTAAGTGTCGCCAAGCGACACTATCAGATAATTGACTAGGAGCCACCAGCTATGAAGAATTTCACCTTTGGGGCAATAGCAGCTATCGCGCTGCTAGCTGTTTCGCACAAACAACCAGCCCAGGAAGAACCGCCAGCTTTACCGCCGCCAAATAAGCATCAACAACTAACCGAGTTAGTCTTCCAACGACCAATGGATGATTTCTCTCTTCGCACTATCAGCGTAACTGCGACTGCTTACAGTGCAACTCCGCGCGAGACAAACAGCTCACCGGAAGTTACCGCTGATATGACTCCAAGCAGGATTGGTTTGCTTGCTATCAGCCGAGACTTAGAAGCCGAGCTAGGCTTGCAGCTCGGCGAAACGGTAGTTATCCCAGAGCTAGGAGTATTCAAGATTCACGATAGGATGTCAACACACAAGCGTAAAGGAACCAACCAGCAGCAAGCTATCCGCAGATCAGTAGACATCTTACACGCTAATAGCAAAGCAGCTTTGCTGTTTGGCAAACAACAAGTGAAACTTATCTACATTCGCTAACAGGAGACTGGTTATGAAATTTACTTTTCAGAAATCGCTAGAAGTAATGGACAATCGAACGGAAGAAAAAACTCTAGCTGTAAAGAATGCTTTTATCACGCCAGATAGCTTGTTTGCTTATCACAACTCCGCCGGAGCCGCTAAGCAGTTCACAGTTACCCATATACCAACAGGCGCCAAGATTGCTGCATTTTACCACCAATGGCAAGCTAGACGGCTATGCGAGCTACTATCAACTAACTACTTTGAAGTCCCTTGGGACTCAACCCCCAGCGGGGATTCTCTCCAAGCAATAGCACAGCACTTCCTTCTGAATAAGCAACAAACCTATAGCTTGATCGACAGTGTAGCGCGGCTTACTTCGCGCAAGGAGGCTACTAATGGCTAAATACGAACAACGCTACTGCCCAGCTTGTGCGCGTAATGTCCGGGCAGAAAAACAATCTCCTAGCTTGCTTATCCATTGCTTGCTAACCGTCCTAACTGGTGGCCTCTGGCTACCTATCTTTGTTCTCGCTTTCTTAGCGTCACTAGCTTCTCAGTATATCTGCCCTATCTGCGGAGGCCGGACTGAGTTTATCTGGTTTCCTAAATAACCACCACTTACCAAAGGAGCAACCAATGGCTAACTTCCCAGAGCGTGTTAAACTCTACCACGGCAAAATGCAGCAACTCTTAGACAACTTCGACCCAGCGAGTAGCGACCCAGCAGAGACAATGACCACCGCGAGTTTAATCATCCTAGAGGCTCTTGCCGCCGAAGGGCATGTTGACTTAGTTTCTGCTTACTGCCAACTAGCTTCAAAGACCTGTCCAACATAACCTCGGAGCGTTGCTATGTCATCAGTGGAATTAGACTTCTTAGACCGGAGCAACTTACCACAAATCCACGAAGATGAAGCTATTGCAATCTTAGCCAGTGTGTTCTTGACGGCTATCGAAGACATAACTCTCCCTGAGCCGCCGCAAGAAGTAATAAGATGGTTCATAAGCGATGAAATCTACACTTGCTCATTTATCCACTTATGCCAAGTATTCAACTTTTCCCCGATCGCAATTCGCCAGAGATATAAGCAAGCTATTTACCGGCAATTCCTACCAAAGCGAAGTTAGTAACTTTAACGTGCTGAGTAGGAGTCAGGAAACATTAAAAAATTCTAATAATTTTCCCTCTTGCTTCTCGGCCCGAAAATGCTAAAGTAACCATACTTAAGCCCTCTGGCAACCTAAACCCAAACAAAAGGAGTCACAACCATGCAACTGATTAGCAAACCCGTCGGCACACGCGAAGAAACCCTTGGCAACCTGCTTTTCCCTGTCTGCGATAACTTGCAAGAAATGCTCGACACCTATGGAGAAGATGTCGTTTTTAACATGGCAGGAAAAGCAATTTCCAGCGACTACGAGCGCGTTGGCCGGGAAGCCCTCAAGAAAGAAGGCGCCACGGAGGAATCCGTTCAAGAGCTGATTAACAAGTACAAGCCTTCGGTGCGTGCTGTTAAGCCTTCGCTCAAGTCCTTCACCGCACTTGCTGAGAAGTTCGCCAATGCTCAGATGCCGGATGTCCTGATGGCAGCTTACACCATCAACGCCAAAGAAGGTATCGAAGCAGCCTACAACTACCTGGAAGAGCAAGCTCGCCAGCGTGGTGTTCGCTAACCGCTATTCTCTCCGGCGGTTAGACAGCTAAGCAGAATTGGCAAAGCTGCTTGGTTTCTTGGGGCCGATGGCTCCCGGCTTGCTAGTCATGACGGCTGACTATAACTGCCGTCAAGTTTTTGGGCAGCAATTAAGTAAACTAAGTAAAGGAGAATTACCAATGCCACCTATCCGTTGGGGTCTTACCGAAGGAGCTTACCGCAAGTGGGCTTTTATCTTCGACAAAGACCTGCCAGCCGAGATTATCGTCAAGAAGGGAGCAATAAGCCAAGCGAGTTACATCCGTGACGTAATTCGCTATGCAGCAGAAAACAACCTTAAAGGCGGCGACTGGCTGAAAGCAGTACAAGTAACCGCCACAAGCGAGACAACAATAGCAATTACTAAAAAGGCCAAGATTGGTATTCAGAATATTCCTTCGCTTAGCCCTATGGAATTGCTAACATACTTCAACGAAGGAAAGCTAACCAATGGGTTTAAGTTCTTCTTTCCAGAAGGCCAAGATGAAATGGCCCAGATAGCTATCTCGCTTGGAATCAACTTCGTTCACAAAGGCGCAAACGTTATGGAAATCTTCTCCCAAGGAGAGGATTAAATGAAATACGATGATCTTTTCGAGAAGCCAATAACAGAATATTCTGAGGAAGAAATAACCGCAAGAGCTATGCAGCTACGGTTGGCCAGCAAAGTAACCAAGCAACTCACGAATTCTGTAACAGCAGATACCAAACCAAAGCCAACTACCAAGAAACCAAAGCAATCCAAAGCTGAGCAGATGTTAGAAGCAGCTATGGCGAAAGCAAAACTTCTCGCGGCCAAAGGAGAGCAAGCAAGTGAAAACTCTGAATCTGCAAAGTAGCCAACTGACAGCGTTCTACGAGTGTCCACGCAAGTGGTATTATCAGTATTACCTCTGGCGTGGCGACCAGCCAAGTTCGGCTATGCTAAAAGGCACTTGCTTTCACTTGCTTGGTGAGTTGAATCTAAAAGACAACGTGGAGCTTACCGACCTTATTGATGTCGTCAAAGACACCCGGCCTGAGTTAGCACCTTACACAACAGAAGCATTCATGGCTTACCTCCGTTGGCTCTCCGCCTATGAAGACAGCAAGTATAAGTTGTTTGACATCGAAGGCAAACCGTCGATAGAAGTTGAATTTCAACTAGCACTATCAGATGATATTCTCTTCTGGGGCAAATTCGACCAGCTTCGCACCGATGGCAACAAGACCTATATATTCGACTGGAAAGTAACCAGTGCTTATCTGAATGACTACTTCTTTCGTAAATTCGAGCTATCCCCGCAGACTTTTAGCTACAGCTTTGCTGCTAGGGAGTTCTTCCCTGACATGGATGGTTTCTTTATCGACGGAGTACAGATTAAGGATAGCAAGCTAGATGTTCAGCGACGTTACTTTCCGCTTGTCCCGGCACTTGAGGAATTTATCAGCGAGACAACCAGGATTGGCGAATGGATTCTAGCCCATCAGCATTGCGAAGACTACTTCGAGCATCGTTGGACAGCTTGTATCAATAAGTACAATCGCAAATGCTGCTATGCTGACGTCTGCTTGGCTAGCCCTCACCGGAGAGAAGCCATCTTACAAAGTGATCTTTTTGTTGACATCCAGCCAATCTATGACTTTGGAGACTAACAACAATGCAGATTCAAATCACAGAAGAACAAGGGAAGCTGTTTGAGCAACTATCCGCTCGCTACGAGGCTGCTAATAAGTCTCTGCAAGTAGCTTTGCAGCATCACACGAATGCAACCGCAAGCATTGACGAAGATGCAGCTAAGCTCTGGGACAGCTTGACAACTAGCTTCGACCTTGACCCTAGCCGAGATTGGAAGTTCTCAAAACAACCTGATGGTTATTATGTTATTTCAGAGAATAAGAAAGGATAAGCTAATGGCTAACGCCCAAGCCATAACCCACGGAACTCTTAAGGTGCTGCTAGTTGGGGATGCTGGTAGCAAAAAGACCTTACTGGCTTCTACCTTCCCAGACCCGCATTTTGTTGACCTAGATGACGGTATGCTAGTATGCCGGGGCCGCGATGTCAAGTATATCACAATCAGCGAGCGTGAAACTACCGACCCGGACTTCTTTGCTATCTGCAAAGAACTTAACAAAGTGCCTGAGAAAATGGCCAAGATGAGCAGCTTCGCAAAGGCTCAGTTAGTCATCGAGTATTGGGCCAACACGCTGAAAGAAAACCAAACGCTGGTGCTTGACTCGCTGACCTTTTATAGCGATGCAGCCCTGCGGCATGTTCAGAAGCTCGAAAATCCCAAAGACATGAGGCAAACTTACGGTGGCGCTCAGAAGCTCATAACAATGACTTTTGAGCAATTCAAAAACATCCCGGCTAACGTAGTCGTGATAGCCCACAGGACTTTAGTTGAAGAACAAGAAGGCGTTATTAGCTACGTGCCTAAGACCGCCGGGAAGTCATTCGCGCTACAACTTCCCAGTTTCTTCGACGAAGTATGGCGAGCTACCACGATGACCAAAAAAGTAGGAGGCGTCCAGACCCAGACATACACAATCGAAACCTTCAAAACAAACCGAGAACAAGGAAAAACAAGACTTAACTTACCCCAAGTAATCGAAGACCCAACCTACGACAAGATCATTGCACTTACGAAAGGAAACTAACTATGGCCATCCAACTCCCAGTTAATCTCGAAGATGTTGCTGCAACTCAAGACTTCAAGGTAGCCGACCCTGGGCAGTATACGCTGGAAATCAAAACCGCGAAGCAGGGTGTTAGCAAAGCCGGGAATACCAAGATCGACCTGCGGCTTACTATCGTCGACGATGACGAGTTTGCCGGTGTCAGCGTGTTTGACACTATCACGATTACTCCCGAAGCACTCTTTCGGCTCAAGCAGTATGCGCTTGCTACTGGCGTGGAAATCGGCCAAGAATTCGACCCGCAAGACTTCGTGAACGAGCAAGTAACCGCCGTGCTTGACGTCGAGCCGGTAAAGAACCAAGCCGGTGAAGTCCAGTTCCTCGACGACGGGAACCCGAAACTTCGCAACAAGATCACCAAGCTGATTTTCAGCGAGTAAGCCGTTGGCGCTGGCAGACCGCCTTGTAGTCTGCCATTTAATGCTATTCTACCAAGGAGCTATTGCGATGTCTCTCAACGCTTTTAAGTACAGAACCGCCACTTCTGCTCTTATGCAGTTTATCAATTCCAACGTGCTTGACGCGCTGGAAGTCCTCGATAAGAAGTTCGCTACTCCAGAAGCATTGCGCGACTGCGAGTTTGCTCAGATTGTCTGCTTTCATTCCAAGCTAAGCCCTCTGGACACAACTTACGAGTTTATCTGGAAAGGCAAGATAGCTGTTACTTTCAAGTTTTCCCAAGGCGACCTCGGCGGGGTAATCTGCCACGCTATCCACCACTATGACAATGACCTGGAGGTAACTCGTGCGGTTAGTTAAAGTAATCGGCTATCTTGAATGGCTAGGTTTCCACAAATGTCAAGACTTGTGCAGTAACGAACCTGTCCTGATTGACTTCAACCACACTGACCCTATGGCGCTGCTAGATAAGACTCTTAGAGTAACCACTAAGCCCTTTATCTACGCAGCGCTTTCTTTTGTCCAAGAGGAGACTAGCAATGACAATTAGCAAAAACTTACCACTAAAAGCCACGCCAGCTTGCTGCTTAGGCTGCAAGTTTGTCACAATGAAACCAATCTCGTTGACTTTTAGTTGTGACAAAGGACGGATAATGCCAACAACTAAGCAAGCCTGTAGCTTGTCTGGTAACTCTTACGTGTTGTTTTCTTTGAATAGTTCTAAGTACATGCAAGCTGCGCAAGAAGTAGCTAAGCAGAGGCTTAGGCGCCATAGGCCGCTGCTTTGGTTTTTCCGCAAATGGCCTATTGCTAGGAGAATCTACTGGGCTGCGTATAATAACTTACTAGCAATCTATAGTTATGAAGGCAGCCAGTAGCATACTTGGAGGAAGCAATGAAAATGATCTTGGCAGCGAAGGAGAAGACGAATGAACATTTCATTTACTTGGAAGGGCAGTGAAGAAGACCTAGAGGGTTTGGCTGTATTCAAAACAGAACATACGACGTATGAAATCTTACTGCCGAGCTTTAAAAGGGCTGTCCTTATACAGTCAGCTCTTGAGCATGTCTATGGAGAAGGTAGAAGGTTTGGGCAACAGGAAGTCCAAGCGGCAATTAAAGCAGCCTATTTAATACCGGACGAATAACCATGGAGAGACAAATGAACAATGACTTCAGGAACAGCGGCGATGCGCCACCAGAACCGACTTTAACTAAGGAGCAAACCATGAACCTGAAATACCGCAAGAAGCCCGTAGTAATTGACGCATGGCAATTCACCAAAGCGAACTACTTCGAAGGAGTGCCGCGAGAGTTTAAGCACAAGACTGTCTCTCTGTGGTCACAATACGGAGGCAGCATAATCGGCGGCGAGATCGAAACGCTGGAAGGAAAGCACATCGTTTCAGAGAACGATTGGATTATCAAGGGCGTGGCGGGCGAGTTTTACCCATGCAAGCCTGAAATCTTCGCAGCGACGTATGAGGCGGCATAACGGCCCCTGATAACAGGTGGCGACGAATGGAAGATTGAACCACACAGGTCAATTCCATCCGGTTTATTAAATTGTTAGTTTGCGCTGCTTAAAAGAGGATATTTATATGCGAAAAGCGGTATGTAAAAAATGTGGATCAGCAATTATTGAAGATGACGGAAACCCGAATGTGCATTACTCGAATCCACGAGAAATTTGCTGGCGGTGCGAAGTTGAACAAAAAACCCCAATAGGCGCATGGCTGCAAAGAAAAGACGGATCATACTATCAGAAGTTGAAATGATTAACTGGAAGCAAACTAACAAGCAATATACCGCCAAACCTACGGCATATCACGCAAGGAGCATTTATGAAAGCAACCCTACTAGCATCAACACCGAACGCTACCAAGCTCGTAGCTACCGCTGCTTGGATTTGCACTCACCAGGACTTCCCTACCGAAGCCGACCTGCACCCTGACAAGTGCGGGCCGCTAGTACGGAGAGTCATTGGCTATGGCCATGAGTCGATCTTAGAACACGCGGTCTTTACCTTCGCTATCGAAGGAATTAGCCGTGCCTGTAGCCACCAGCTAACCAGATACCGGATAGCAAGTTTCAGTCAGCAGAGTCAGCGGTATGTAGAACAAGAAGGCATGGAGTGGGTTACACCACAAACAATTAGGAAAACAGAGCTATGCCTTGATCTGTTCCAAGAGGCTATGGAGACAGCATCGAACACCTATGTTCAGTTATTGGAGCTTGGAGTCCAACCAGAAGACGCCCGCTTCGTCCTTCCCAACGCCGCTACTACCAAGTTGGTCATGACCATGAATGCCAGGGAACTTAGACACTTCTTCACGCAACGGCTGTGCAAGAAATCACAGTGGGAGATTAGAGAGTTAGCCGCAGAAGTAGCGGAACTTTGCTTGAGAAAAGAGCCGCTGCTATTTCATGGTTGTGGCCCGGACTGTGTGAACTGCAAAGAGAAGGAGCCATGTAAATGATAACAAAACTACTCGAACGTTATAACTTCACGGACGATCATGGGCATAAGTTAGAACTATGCACAGACTATCATGCCTTACTTCAAATGGCCGACTACGGAATGCACGTTTATGTAAGCAACGGCAAAGACGATACATGCAAAGATTGCGGCTATGACATTCGTCACCCCATCCATGTTCTCTGTATCGGCAAGGCTCCTATCCTATCCGAAGGAAGTGGCCCGGACTGCAAGAACTGTGAGGAGAAGAACTCATGCAGGAAGGAGAACTAATCATGACTGATCGTGAAAAAGCAGCCAAGCAATTCCAAGGTAGCAAGCGCAAAGGCCGTGAGGCAGCATGGCAAAAGCGGCAGGCTGAAAAAGCAGAAGAACAGCGGCTTCTTAAGATAATCAACAGCAGGGAGAGCAGCATTGAAGAAGTTGCTAGTGCAATGGGGGGGGGTCAGCCTCAAATAAAACCCATACAAGAAGGAGGCTTAAATGAAAAGCACAAATAGCTTATCAACGACAGCAAGCTTCGACAGGATAGAAATAAGTATGCCAAGAGGTAAACCAGTAGTAACTTTCTACTACGGAACACAGCAAGTTTACTGCATTAACTATGACGCCAAGGTGAATTTAAAAACTGACTCACTATGGATTACCGGGCTAATCGGCTACTTCCCTGTGGCTATCGGAGGCAACAATGGCTAAGCAGCATTTCTTACAACAAGCCCAGACGTTTGACGCTACAAAACATGACATAAGCAACTACCTCGCCAGCGAGAAGCTAGATGGTATTCGTTGCTTCTGGGACGGCGGCATAAGCCGTGGGCTACCAACTACCGAGGTTCCTTGGGCCAATGTCGCCAAAGACAAGAAGCCATTTGTCGCTACTGGCCTTTGGTCGCGCTATGGCAAAGCAATCTTTGCCCCTGACTGGTTTCTTGACCAGCTGCCAAAATTCCCTTTAGACGGCGAGCTTTGGTCAGGTAGAAAGAACTTCCAGCAGACCAAGAGCATAGTCAGCACGCATATTCCGACTGCTCGTTGGCACCAAGTAGCTTTTGTCATCTTCGATCAGCCGTGCATCTATCACATAATGCGCGACAGAGTGATTGATATTCCTAACTACTATAAAGAACTAACCGACGTAGCTGATTGGCTACAGGCTAGTGGCGCTACGCAACAAGGCCCAAGGCGCTACGTGGATACTTATCAGTTTCTTAAAGATCACTTAGTTCGCACGAACAACTTGAATCTGCTAAAGCAGCAAGTTTTCCATGACACCAAGCAAGCCGTCGAGTTTGCTAAGCAGCTAACGCTTGAACAAGCCGAAGGTGCTGTTTTTCGCCGAGCAGATGCGCTGTATGTAACCGAGCGCACTTATAGCTTGCTTAAACTCAAACCAGAACTTGACTCAGAAGCAACAGTTGTTGGTTATGTTACTGGGCGAGAAACCGCTAAGGGCAGCAAGCTACTCGGCATGATGGGAGCGATGATTGTCGAATGGCACGGCAAGCGCTTCAAGCTTAGTGGCTTCACAGGCACAGAGCGGCAACTTGTTAGTGATTTTTCTCACGTGAATGCTTTCATCTGGGCGTCTACTTACCCTGAGCAAGAGTGTCCTTCTCACATCTATGCCCCGGCATTCCCACGAGGCAGCACGGTAACTTTCAGTTATCGGGAACTAAGCGACGATGGTGTACCGAAAGAAGCACGGTTTCTGCGCACCTACGACCCTATCTAACAGGAGCCACCATGAGAAGCAAATGCAAGCATTTTGACTACGGCTTCACAGCACCAAGAGAATACGGTGCATTCTGCACAGTAGAAGCTCAAGCAGTTTCTATTACTTCTTCTGACTGCATTAACTGCAAGAAGTTCAAACCGAGGCTGGCCGCTTTCGAGCAATGGCTTACAAACATCCAGCTAACCCCAGACGCAGAGCTAGAGTGCTTACTTCGCAAAGCATTCGAGGCTGGTAGAAAATCAACTACAAAATTCTAGGAGCGCTTATGCTGCATATTTTGAAAATACTTGCCCAAGCGATGATATTTGTTTCTGTTGCCAGACTGACTCTGGAGTGGCTAAAACTGCCTTATCATATTCCTTTTAAGTATGCTCAGCTAGTGGCCATCTGGTTAGTTATTATTTTAGCTGGTGCTCTCTCCGAGCTTTTCGCTATCCTTCGTTGGCTTCTGGAGGCGCTATGATCTGCCTCAGACCAAAGCCATACAAAGCAACCAAGCCAAGTTACTTAGCCGAGATTGCTATTCCCCTGGCGCTTAGCGGGGTAAACCCAAGGACGATCTTAGGAAAGGCCGAATGGCGAGAAATCGCCAAGAAAGCTAAGAGGCTGACCAACTACCATTGCAAATGCTGCGGAATACACACGCTAGACATCCCAGCAGAAGATAACCTAGAAGCCCATGAAGTCTACGAGATTGACTTTAAAGCAAAGAAGGCTACTTATAAAAAGACAATCCCGGTCTGTACGCTCTGTCATGAAGTAATTCACCACCGGCGGATTATGAGGCTATTCGCTAACGGCAAATACAAAAAGACTCGGCTACGCAAACTAATATCCCATGCGGCTAAGCTACTCCCACCGGATAACCCAAAGTTGTTGGAGTTGAAGTCAATAATCGCCGGGGCTACTCTGGAAGCAATCCTAGCCGCTGCTGACCACGAAGCCATTGGGGAGTTTTCATCTTGGAGGCTTATCTACAAAAACAAAGCCTACCCACCGAAGTTCCCAAACCTCGAAGCACTAAAAGCCTACTATGCTAAGGTAAATAACTATGAGAATCCTTAATCACTTAAAACCAGAAGCAAGTGTAGCTCTGGTTATACCGACACCTTCCACGGAAGATGAGGCAATCAGCAAAAAGAAAATTTCTCACTTGCTAATGACTAGCAAGATGCAGACTATTTTGCTGAATAAGCTCGCGGCTAACGGCATCTCGCTTGATAACTGCTCTGTGTTGGCATTTAGCCAAATTCGTCACCCGCAGGTTGACAACATGACCAATGACGAGTTTCGTTGTTGGCAAGAACTGCTTCGTCGTGACTTAGAGAAGCTACCAAATTGCAAGCTGATTATCAGCGTAGGAGAAATGCCGCTTCGGGCGCTCACAAATGTCGCTAACATCAGCAAATACCAAGGCGCACCGATTGATTGCACCTTAGTAGCCAACAAGCTAGTCTTGCCAATCGACTCGTATACTTTCGCAATGGGCAACCCTGATTGGTTCCCGCTGACAGATTTCTTCTTGCAGAAAGCTTCGCGCTATAAGTCCATGACAACTCGGCCCTGGAAGACGATAAATACTATCCTTACCAAAGATGACATTCTACTAGAGCAAGAATTTCTTCACGCCGATTACGAATGGCTTGCTTTTGACATAGAATGCTCGCAATACGAAATGACCTGCATTGGCTTTGCGAAAGACGAACAAACTGCTTATGTAATCCCGCTTGTCCATTGCTATGGCAACCGCCTAGGTCGGCTGCTACAGACTATTCAGCGAATCCTCGCTAGGCAAGATACCAAGAAAATAGCCCAAAATGGCAACTTTGACATAACTTACCTTGCATATCATTATAAAATCTCCGTCGCCAACTTCGCCTGGGACACCATGCTTGCTATGCACAGTATGTTTCCCAACTTGCCCAAAGACCTCGGAACGCTTAATGCCATCTTCGCAGATGAACCTTACTGGAAAGATGACGGCAAGCAATGGCGGCTATCCTATGACAAAGTAAACTGGGACCAGTTCTTTGAATACAACGGCAGAGACACAGCGAACTTGTTGACTATCCGTGCTAGCCAAGAGCAATTACTCCGCGCCCGTGGAACAGAAGCCACCTTTCAGCAAGAAATGGCGCTCTGCAAGCCACTAATCTTCATGGAGCTAATCGGCGTTGATATTGACAAAAGCAAACAGCAAGAGCTAGAAGCAGAAGCTATGCGGAATATCGCTTGCTGGGAACTCTACTTACAAACAATCCTTGGCAACCTCGCTTGCAACGTGCGTTCCCCAAAGCAACTTCTAAAGCTACTCTACACTGATCTGAAACTCCCTAAGCGGGTTAGAGACAGCAAGCTATCCACCGACATAGACGCACTGGTTAGTCTTATCCCTTTTGCGCCAGAAATCATAAAGCCAATTATTATTCTCAAAAGCTGGCTAAAAGAAAACTCTGAGTATAAAGTCAAAACAAACGACGACGGCAAGATGCGTACTACATTCAAGCCTGGTGGCACCCTGACTGGTAGGTTAAGCAGCAGTAAATCTATCACCGGCTCTGGTTGTGTTCTTGGCGACTCGATGGTATTCACCAAAACTGGCTGGGTAGCATTCGAGGACTACCAAACAGGAATGGAAACTTTAGTTTGGAATCATAAAACTAGAGAGTATTCTTGGGAGTTTCCAGAAAAAGTGGTATTTGACCACGATGATTTAATGGTTAAGTTTAGTAATTCCAAACACGAATGTTGCTATACTCAGCAACATTCATTGCCAATAGTGAGTCGTCATTTAAATACTGTATCATCTAAACCTGCGGTACAATTCCTAGGTAAAGAGTGTATTATCCGGGCAAGTGGCAAGTACACTGATGGCAAAATAGCCTTTCCGTATATTAGATTACTTGTTGCTTTACATGCAGACGGGTCATATGAATGCGGTAAATACAGGATAGCTTTTAAGAAATCCAGAAAAATAGATAAATTTATTCAACTATGCAACGAACTAAATGTTCCTTACAGCGAGCAAGTAGCTCGGCCTGGTTATCGTAGATTTGCAGTAGATGGAGTTATTAGTAAGCTGATTTTTTCTTACCTTGGAGAGCAAAAAATCTTCGGGGATTGGCTGCTTACATTTACCTATGATACTTTGCTTGCATTTATAGAAGAGTTAGCTTATTGGGATTCTCATAAGCGAGGAAAAAGCTATATCTTCTTTTCCGTCAAGCAGCAAGACGCTCTCTGGGTCCAAAACATAGCACATTTCACAAATCACACAGCAACTTTTTATAAACGTGCAAACAACACTAGTCTGGCTTCTTATGGAAAAGCAAGTTCTATCTATGCAGTCAATGTGAAGCCTAATCAGACGGCTTATAATCTTCCCGGATGTTCGTCTACTTACTATCACAAAGGTAAAGTTTATTGTCTGATTACATCCACCGGGTATTTTCCATGCAAAACCAATGACAAGATCGTGATAACTGGTAATACAAACTTTCAGAACCGGAGTAAGAAACTCCGCCAGTATTTTGTCCCAGACAGGCAGAAGAACGAAATAATGATTCAAGCTGACTACTCAAAAGCAGAAAGCTGGGTAGTCGCGTGTCTCGCGCAGGATATGAAAATGCTAGAAGCGCTCTATGGCGAGGACTTCCACAGCACTAACGCAAGCAATATCCTCGGTAAGCCTGTCACAAAGGCTAATTATGATGATCGTCAGTTGGGAAAACGAATTAGTCATGCTTGTTGGACTGGCGAAGCAGAAGTGCTTACGCCTGGCGGTTGGCTGCGTTTAGATCAGCTAGACGATACTACAGAAATAGCAGTCTGGGATAAAGACACGAATGGTATTCACTTTGAACGCCCGAGCCATATGACAAGAGCTAATTACTCTGGTAAACTTCATGCGTTGAACGGAACTAGCTATTCGCATCTAGTTACACCTAACCACAGAATGATATTTCATACGTATGACAAGCAATGGCGGATTGAAGAAGCTAGCGAGTTTGTGAAACGTAAATCTGCTAGATTACCAATAGCCGGAGTAAAAGTAGATTCTTCTCATTTTATTGACGAAGCTATGTTAGCATTAGCAATAGCTATCCAAGCAGATGGAAGGCTGCAATGTGGCAAAGTCCGTTTTCGCTTCAAAAAAGAACGAAAAATATCAAGATTACTATATTGGCTAAAAGACATAAAATACACATCAGTAATTGACAACGATCAAGTTACTAACATATACATAAACCAAAGCGACATAGCGCCAGCAATGGAAATGCTGAACAGCAACAAAACATTTAACTGGGAAAAATTCCTCAGCTTACCAGCCTCTTTAATGACTTTTGTCTGTAATGAAGTTATCCACTGGGATGGTAATGATTCCAACGACGGGAGAAATAGACTAACTTATTGCTCGACGATAAAAAGTAACGTAGAACTAATTCAGACATTATCACATCTAACAGGTTATCAAGCATTATTAAGAAAATCCAGCGCTGTTGGTAAACAAGACCTGTATACTGTATCTTTCAATGCAAGGCAATTAGCCCGCTTAGAATCAATGGCGATTAGTACAATAGATTACACAGGACAAGTATATTGCCCGACAGTATCTACTGGCGCATTTCTAGTGCGCCGCAAAGATAAGATACAGATAAGCATGAACTCAAATTATGGCATGACAGCATTCTTACTCCAATCTGTCCTCTTACGTGATGGCTATAATTACTCCATCAGCCAGTGCCAAGAGTTCATCGAGTCTTACTTCATGACCTACCCGAAGATCAGAAGCAACTACCATCAATGGGTGCAAGATGAGCTTCGCCGGGATAGGACGCTTACTAACGCTTTCGGGCGTAAGATTACCTTCTGGGAACCTTGGGGAAACTCGCTCTTTAATGCCGCTTACGCATGGATTCCCCAAGGCACAGTAGGCGACATGACCAACAAAGCACTTATCAACATCTATGAAACCATACCGGAGGTAGCACTTAAAATCCAAGTCCACGACTCTATCGTGATGACAACTAACCAAGATAATCTTAACCAAGACCTGATTGACAAGATAACCTCTTGTATGGTAATGCCACTTACTATCAAAGGCATAACCATTAACATCCCAATCGACATTGAAGTAGGCTACAACTGGTATAACTTGACTGACTGGAATAAATTCAAGGAGGCTATATGACCTGCCCGGTTGACCATACTTGCCCAGAAATCGACGAGGCACTAGAAGAACTCTGTGACATAAAGACCACCATCTTGCAGACTTACCAACAGCTTGGCAGGCTAGTAGACAAGCTAACCACAGCCGAGGAGCGAATTAACTCACTCCGGGAAGCCAACGCACAACTCCGCGCTTGGGGAGAAGAACAAGCCTACGCACGATTGCATAACTACTTTGACTAATTTCTTACTTAAAATTTTCCCTATTGACTTTCAAAAAATCTATGTTACTATACCTAAACAATAAGGAGTAAACCATGCTTATCGGAATCAGTGGCAAAATGGGAGTAGGCAAGACAACTATGGCTAAGGTCTTTGCCGCAGAAGCCGGGTTTAATCATGTTTCGTTTGGTAACTTGCTAAAGGCAGAAATAAATGACATCTTAGTAGCTAACGCTATTGCTTTTGACGCCCGTGGGCTATACGGCACGCAAGCAGAAAAACAAGAACTTCTTTGGTTATACCGGGAGCAACTTCCACCAGAATTCAACAACAAAGGTTTTCGTTACTTCTGTCAAATTCACGACAACGACAACGTGGCTATTACCTATCGTGCGTTAATGCAATGGTACGGCGCCTTCAGACGACAGCAAAACCCGGACTACTGGATTCAACGCCTAATAAACACGACAAACCTTTCAGAGAATGTCGTTGTAGACGACGTGCGGTATCTAAACGAAGCAGTAATGCTGCTTTGTCTTGGTGCGACACTAATCCGCGTCAACTGGGAGAAGCCAGCTAAGAGTCAGCACATCAGCGAGACTCAGCTAGATAACTTCCCTTCATTCAAGGTAATAATCACAAAACCGAAAGACTGCGCGCTTGAGAACTACTTATTCACTTGTAAAGAACTACTAACCGGAGGCTTATATGAACCAAGAGGAAATCTCAAAGTTATTACCAGAGAACCAGCTTAAAATCTGGCTCATGCAAAATGGGTTTCCAGACAAAGAAATCCCGAAGATACTTAAATTCTGCCCGCAGCTTATTCACAAATTCACCGTAGAGCAGATCGCAATGGCGTGCTTGACTGACATCAAGAAGTTCACCCCAGAAAAGATGACCATCATGCTCAGCCCAGTTGTCTACCAAGCAGCACAAAAAGAAATAGGCCAATGCCGGGTAACTCCGTTTATCGAAGAAGCCATTGCCATCTGCTGCGCAGATTCCATCGAGACTTACATGACAAATTTTATAACCAAGCTACAGAAACCTTTTAAGGATTAGCTATGATTCTTAAGGACTATCTGCATTTTACCTCTTCGTCAAAAAGCCCAGAAAGCTACCACATCTGGACTTTGCTAAGCATGATAGCTTCTGTGCTTGGTAAAAAGACCTGGATAAAGTGCAATTACTTCAACGTCTATCCTAACTTATATATCATCTTAGCCAGTATGCCAGGTGTAGGTGGTAAGTCAACAACCATGAGAATTGGCCGATCAGTAGTTAAAGACGCAAACTTAGACATCTACTACAGCAACGATGCTCAGTCGCCACAAGCTCTAATGCTGGAGCTTAAAAACAGCTTCCGAGTCCACCAGATAGCCAACAGCAAGCAATTCTACGGCTATAGCGCAGTCACCGTGCTTGCCAGCGAACTTGTCTCGTTGCTAATCAGCGGCCCGGTTATGGTAGACTTCTTAACCGACGTCTACGACAGTGACACTAAGTACGAATACCGCACCAAGAACTCCGGGTCTATTATGATCGAAAATCCTTGCTTGAATATCATAACCGGCGTGACAACGGAGAATCTAAACTCACGGATTATCCGCGATGCAGCAGCCGGCGGCTTCATGTCTCGCTCAATTATTGTCTACGACAACGACACTAGACATTCTAGTGCTTTTGACCTGCCAGAAGCTAGCCAACTAGCAGCACGCCAAAAGGTAGTAAATCAATTCGTAGGCATAAATGATCTCTACGGCGAAATGTCATTCACAGCAGAAGCTAAACGCATCTACCAAGCATTCGAGATAGAAGAAGCTCGAGCAATGAGTAACCAACTAGCCTACGTGGAATTTCGTTCACGTAAGCCAATCCATGTGCTGAAAGTAGCCATGCTGATAGCTGCCAGTGAGCTACGTATGGTTATAAACGAACAAGACGTAGCTATCGCAATAGAAATATTAAACCGTGTGGAATACAACATGAAGTATATCCACCTTGGCACAGGAGGCCACAAACACGCAGAAATCAACAACCGGGTAATAATGACCCTTGGACGAGTAGACTCTCTTGACTACGTAGAACTCGTCGAGCAATTCATCAGCACTTCGGATGAAGAAACTATCCGAAAAGCCGTAGAAACTATGGTTCAAGTAAACTGGATAGCACTGACAAAAGAACAAACACCGGAGGGTAAAACAAAAGCTATTTTGCGCCTGACTGAGAAGGGTCGGGATAAATTCAACCGCTATAACTAGGAGCACCGATGGAAACTATGCCAGAACTACCACATTACGAAGACGCAGTTGTGTATACTGCCGAGCAGCATCCATGTGCTGTTTGCGGCTTTATGACAACCAGGACTAATCGCTACCATGAGCAACCATCTTGCTCTACTGGCTGTGACAATGCAATCTTCGATAGCTTGGAGGCTGAATAATGCTTGTATTGAATGACCGAATTATTAATGTCGCTGAAAAGCGTATGCTTCACAAAGACACTAACGGCAATGTCATTGAAGACATCCCAGGGATGATAGCTCGTGTAGCCGACTATCTCGGCGACAACGAAGAAGAGAAAAAAGAATTTGCTGCGCTTATGGCAAACAACTACTTCTTCCCTAATTCGCCATGCTTAGTAAACGCCGGCATTCCAGATCGCCCTAACATGCTATCAGCTTGCTTTGTCCTAGAAGTCCCTGATAGCATCGAAGGCATCTATGACAAGCTAAAAGAATCCGCGTTGATCTTTAAGACCGGCGGTGGAGTAGGCTACAACTTCTCCAAACTGCGACCGGCTAACTCCATCGTCAATAGCACTAAGGGGGTAGCCTCTGGGCCGGTCAGCTTCATGCATATCTTTGACGCCTCGGTAGAAGGCATCAAGCAAGGCGGTGTTAGACGCGGTGCAACTATGGGTGTCTTACGAGTAGATCACCCAGATATAGAAGAATTTATACAAGCAAAAATAGACGGTGCTTGTCTGCAAAATATCAACATATCTGTCGCTGTCACAGAAGATTTCATGAACGCGCTGATTGCTCGTAAAGACTACGAGCTAATCGACCCAAGCACTAAGCGTACAGTCGGTAAGCTATCTGCTAAGAAGGTATTTGATCTGATTGTCGATTGCGCTTGGAGAACTGGCGACCCTGGATTGCTATTCATAGACCGAATCAATCAGCATAATCCGCTTAAAGGCCCAACTAACGAAATCTGCGCTACTAACCCATGTAAATAACACTGCATGGCTATATCGTGAGGTATAGAAAACAATTCCGTGAATTACGGGGAACCCAGAACGGGCAATCCGTAGCCAAGCCATTGAAAAATGGAAGGTTCAGAGACTAAAGGTAAACTAGGGAGTCACTTCTATGAAACGACTTACGGCAGCAGAGATTAAACATATCTTATACGGAATCTTACTATCAGATGGCCATATTGATTCCAATAACGATAGGTTTGAACTCTACACAAAACACAGAGAGTATGCAGACTATGTAGCTGATGTGCTGTCTCAAATAACCGGGATGGAAATCCACAACAAACCTAAGCATGACAAACGTGGGTACACTGGCTACAGAGTATGGACAAGAAACCACCCATATTGGTTCAAAATGCGCGATAGAGTTTACAGAACACGGAAGCAACTTACTGCCTACAACGTCAGTAGACTAACCTGTGAGTCTCTAGCGCATATATGGATGTGTGACGGGTATCTTGAACACGCAAAGAACAGAAAAACGAACAGTGTTCAGAATATCGGATGGCTTTGCTTAGAAGCATTCCCTCCGAATGAATTAGCGCTCCTACAGAATCATCTAGTGGCTAATTTCAACATTCATTGTTCAATGATTCCGAAACCTCGCTGGGGCTACGGAGTCAGATTGCGTGTAGGAGGAGAAAATCTCCAAAGATTAATCTCCTTAGTATACCCATTTGTACTCTCATGCTTTGAAAAAAAGACTGTCTTATTCTACAAGAACAAAGAGTCTGCCGATATGAGTTTACCGAGCGCGGAACACTTCATTAAAGAATACAATGAAGTTGATGATATAGTCCGATACTCTAAGGAATTAGAGAAACGTAATGGGTGAACAACCTCTAGTAGACAACGAAGCTTGTGGCCTCGGCTCAATCAACTTATCCTCCATGGTAACTAACGGAGCTATTGACTTCCATCTACTACGCCAAGTAACCATGAGCAGCGTGAAGTTCTTGGGCAGGATGCTTATGAAAAGCATCTACCCAAATGAAGCAATCGACCAGAGGGTAAAAGCCAGCCGGAAGATCGGTCTTGGTCACATGGGCTTTGCGGATATGCTGATAAAACTAAAAACAGCATACACAAGTGAAGAAGCCATTGACATTGCCGAGCAAGTAGGGCAATGTATAATTGACGCAGCAGTAGCGGCTTGCCACCAAGAAGGTTTGCAGCGCGGAACCTTCCCGTTGATTGACGACTACGAAGCCCCGGAGCATATAAAACGCGCCTTGGAGCGTGAAGGCATACCGCTGAGCGCTTACACTCCAGCGTATAGCTGCCTAACAACTGTCGCCCCGACCGGGACTATCAGCATCATAGCTAACTGCTCCAGCGGCATTGAGCCTATCTTCTACTTCGAGCAGATAGAAAACCGGGCAGATGCAGTAATCACGCACTTGCATCCACTCTATGAAGAATGGCGCAAAGCGCACCCAGATGGTAAGAAGCCTTTTTATTTCCAAGACCTAAACGACGTAGATGTAAGCAGCCATATCGCAATCCAGGCTACTTTCCAGCGCTACACTTGTAGCAGCATAAGCAAAACCGTTGGGCTGCCATACATCGCACCGAAAGAATCAGTTGCCCAAGCTTTCTTGGAAAGCTACCACACCGGCTGCAAGGGCGTCACTATCTATCGTGATGGTAGTAAGTCTACCCAAGTAATCTACAACGCAAACGGTCAACCTACACAGACCTTCAAGACAGTCATAACCCCAGACCCACGGCCAGAGAAACTCGACGGGGTAACTTACGAAATCAAAACCGGCTATGGAGTAATGCTGGTAACTATTAATTCTTTTGAAGACCGGCCTTTTGAGGTTATCTGTCAGCTTGGTAAGAGTGGCGCCAGCGAAATGGCCAAAGCAGAAGCAATCAGCAGACTTGCTTCTATACTCCTTCGTTGCGGTGTAGACATCAAGACAATTATTACCCAACTTGAAGGCATCGTTGGTGGAAATCCAATTCACACCAAACATGGGCTGGTTACTAGCATCCCAGATGCTTTAGCCAAGATCATGCAGATGCACTCCAGCGACACAGGCACAGTTAGTATTCCAGTCCCAAACATGATGAAATGCCCTGACTGCGGGGCAACAAAAGATCACCTAGAATCTGAAGGAAGCTGTATTAAATGCCTTAACTGCGGTTGGAAAAGTTGCTCTTAACAAGAAAGGAAGCTCGCTATGGTACAACTAGCAAAATCACAGAAGACTAACGAGGACATTGCGGATAAGATTATCTCCGCGATAGTAGATGACTTCAACATGCGCGTTGGTGTTGGCTCGATCTGGCGCCAGCTAGACTCCGGCAGAAAGCAAGAAATCAAAAGCAAATGGAAGTGGATAATCACAGAAGAATTGCAAGCGAGTAGATAACAAGAAGGGGAGCTTAGTAGCTCCCCTTTTTTATTGCATAATTGCCTTCAAGATCATCTTAGCTAACTGTCGTGGGGTCATGCTGACCATTCCAAGATCAGCATTGGTTAAAGCCAGCAAAACTTGTCGCATGGCGTAATTAATCTTATGCCTTTGATCTTCATCAAGCTCCAAGGCATTTATCTCTATGCTAACTACTCTCCAACATGCTACTAGAGGCAAAACGTCATTTCTCACGCCGTGCTTGACAATCAGCAAACCAAACTGCCAGAGAGCTTTCTCTAGCGAAGGATTACTAGCCACGACTTCATTTATAGTCTGTAAAATCTTCCGCTTTTCGTTGTTCATAGTATACCAATAAGCAATAATCAGTACCCCGGTTGCAATCAGCATCCACTCCATAGTTGCTCCTTAGAAGTTATTCCCTATCCCAAGCAGCGCTCCGAGCCTTACTCCCCAGTAGCCTTTTCGCTGCTCCCATTTAGTCCCACCAATTCCAATATCTTCCCGGAACAACTCGTCGGCAATCCTACGTTCTTCTTTGTTCTTCGCTATTGCACACCTCCAGTCATGGCGGCAACTAGCTATTGGATGCTTCCAGCGAGGGAAATTAAACACCCAGCCAAATTGAAAAATCCCAGAGCTTGAACCATTCCAACGAAAGCAAAGTGGAACAAAATCATCACCACATGGCAATGGCTCTAGTAGCTCCCGTAGATTAAGATTAGACCTAACCGAGCGCATCTTAATAGTGCCATCCCAATCAGCGAGGACTCGCGCTGTTTCTTTTTGAAAACAACTATTCATTGGCTACTCCGCAGATAAGCTGCGCTTTCGTGGGGTCAATATCAAAATGAATAAACTGCTTATAAATAACAATCCTCGGAATCCCGACAGCAAAAGCAGCATCTAGCAGAGCGTACTTGTAACTACTCGACTTAGCCGCAATGTCAACTGCGTAGCCACTAAGATGCGCTGAGTTATTGACCCCGCCGACTGCTTTGTTATGCTTCTCGCATCTAGTTGCGCTATTAATATACATCGGCGACCCTAGTATGTCTCGCATAAACTGCAACTTATCAACTAACTCATGGTTAATAATAACCTTCCCGCAACCACACCGGCAAGCAAATTCACTCCGGCTGAAATTTTCACTCAAGTCTCCCATGTTATTCTCCTATCCGCAATGGTAAGTGCAAGCTATCATTTTAACCGCATTCGCAGCCAGCTCTTCCGCCGTCCAAACGACATCTTCTCTTGCTTTAGCCACCGTGTAGTTATGCAGTAGATCATCATCCTGCTTCATACCTTTGCCGGGAGTCGAAGACGAGCAGATATAATCCCCAGCCTCGATATTTCCGCCCTCAGCCACGACGTTCATCATACCTTCTCCGACCGAGTTGATAACCGCGAGTTGGTGAGTTTGCAGCATTGTAACTAGATAATCACGTACAGGGCCGAAGGTTGAATCATCCAGCGGGGCCAATTTTCTATTAATAATAGCAGTAGGTAAGTCTGCTTTTTGAATAACCTCTATAAATTCAGCATAAGTAGTTGCTGTATTTAATTTTTCAACTAAAACATCTACTCCTGCGTTAATAAGAAACTGCTCTCCAGTCTCGGAATCTATTACTGATTCTGGGATTGTAGGGGTTCTTCTTGAAACAAAAACGCCAAAAACTGACTTTTGCTTAGCAACTGAACTTAACGTATTAAGCCCTAGCACGTCAGATACAGTAGCTTTATTTAATATCCCAATATCTACTAGAATATCCCCTGGGACAACAACTAACAAGTTATCAATAACTCCATCATGTGCCCCAGTAAATGGCCCGTAGCTTGCGGTTAACCCAGTACTTTCAGGCGAATCTCTAGCATAGAAACTCCAAGTTGTTCCATACGCGCTTACGCCGTGCGTACCCCCAGTTGCATATACCGCAGCAGATGACCCTGAAAATAATCCACCATAAGAGCCTCCTTTCCCCTCTACTCCGTGGTATCCATATCCACTAACACCTATACTAGAGCTACTGGAAGTTGTGGAATGCCCATAAACCGCGATACCTGCGGAAGTTCTGCCTCCTCTAACAGCGTACCCTTCGGTTTTAGATGTAAAGCCAAGAACCCCTTCACCTTCCGCGCTAGAGGGTTCTCCTATAACTCCTACATTACCACCAATTCCGAAAACACCAACCCCATAAGCACTACTAGCTCCTGCACCATATATTCCAATCACGCTTCCGTTTGAGCTTGTGGAATTATTTACTCCACATATAGCCGCAACACCGTATGATCCCCCTGAATAATTAGTATAATGAGCAGCAGAGCTAACCGATGTAGCACCACTTGTCGGCAGGGTCAAACTGACTGCAGTATCAGTGGAGCCTCTAATATAGCCATTAGTATTAATGTTTCCACTAAAGGTACCGTTCGCTCCGGTAATATCCCCCCTGAAGATAGCATTTCCAGAAGTATCAATACTGAAAGAAACGCCAGAAGTATTAGCTCCAATAATACCAGCTTCAGTTATAGCAATACCAGTTCCAGATGAGTACGCTCCTGTTGTGGTATTCCATGTAACGCTTCCTACTTTCAATGCTCCAGTATTTTCAGGCACCAAAGTCCCTTTTAGTGCTAAAGTACCTGCTGTTGCAAGTTTAGTTGCTGTGCTATCAGCATCGACAGGCGGGCCATCAGTGATATAAGTACTATAGTCAGCGGTATCTAAGTAGGCTAAGTTTCCTGCTGTGCTGCTGGTGAATGTCGCCCCGGCAGCAGCATTTGACACAACTGTTGAGGCGGAGGTGCCTCCTACACGCGCTGTGTCATACGCAGTATTTTGTGCAGTAACGTCAGCCCCATTAGCTGGGAGTGCAGATGTCCATATTTTCCCAATACCAACGAGGTTAGAGGTAGAGATTGAATCATTGCTGATATGTGCTACTCCATTATCTGGGACAGTAAGCCCTGTTGATGAAATCCAATCTGAATCTTTGCCAATATAATGTGCCTGTACACCAGACATATATTGAATAGTTGGGTCTACTGCGACATTAACTAATGTACATTCTCTGGCGGTTGGGCCGACTTCATGTGACGATACTATGAAATTATAGTCATCTTTTTTCACCAGTACGACAGTGAATCCTTGCAAAGAACTGGTATCCCCTGTCCATGCCCATGTAACTTTGAAATTTCTTATTACAAATGCCATAATTGCTCCTTATAGCTTACTTGCTGCAATAAACAGATCGTCGAGCTGTTCTTCTGTTAGTCCGAGAATGCTCATGCCGAGGCTAATCAATAGAGGGTGATTCCTTTCGAATTCCTGAGAATCTTCCCAGTAAATCTGGGCCATTCTTCGTTCGGTTTCGTCTTCAATTGCCGCAATCCCTACGTCAACAACATCAAGAAGTCCTACAAGCAGAAGTTGTTGTTTTGCTTGTCGTCTAGTAATTACATCGGGTACAAGTTCAGGTTCCTGTGTTTCTTCGAAATTGAAATGTCTATATGGCAACTCAATCCACTTATGCCCTGTCCAGTTGGAACGTAATTCTTCTTCGACTTCCGTTAGCGCTTGATTATCTGGGGCCGTTTCCGTGCTTCTTTCTCCGGTTCCCTGCCCAATATACCATCCAAAAATATCGTATTTATATCCCATGGTTACACCTCGAATAAACCAATAGTGGTTGTTGTGTCTGTAGGGTCAACCACGTATACTCTGTTAGCCCCGCCGATTACATAGATTTCTCCGTTTGTGGCTGAACCTCCGGATGTAAAAGCTTGAGCAGTTTGAACTGGCTTACGGTAGGTCATTATTGTAGGTGTATGGTAAGTGCCGCATGAATAAATAACAGAGCCAATCCTAAAGGCAATTCCGTTAATTGGAGGGAAATCATTCACAGTTAGGTCGGTAGTAATTGACCAGTTTATTCCATCTGTAGATGTAAATTGATTAGTACCCGCTACTGTTAGTAGTGTATCATTATACATTCCAATATTATTACCAGACCCCCCATAAACATTAAGTCCCGTAGTAGGCATTGTTACCTGGGTCCATCCCCCGGTATACCCATTTGGGCTAATATAATGATTCCCATCAACGCCTTTATAGAAAAAGTTTCCAGCGACAACTCGCGCTGATCCATTAAGATAAGCGGAAGGCAACGTTTGTGTACTCAGAGTACTACCCTCTGTCCAAGCGTTGCCACCATTATAACCACGGTATGCTGTTGTAGAGTTTGCAACAAAAAACAGGGCAACCTTATCAACTGTTACTACCGAAGAGGCCGCGGTAGGTACCCTCGGCCCCTCGAACCAAGTAATCCCGTCAGTAGAAATTGCAGTATTTGTTGTTCCGCTTGCTAAAGCTATCCAAGCATAAGCATCCGTGGCGACTATCCAAGCAGCAGATGAAGGCATTGCCCGCTGTAGCCACGAAATCCCATTTGACGAGGTAATTATATAAGCCACAGCTGAAGTGGAGCTTGCAAAAAATAAGTCTGTGGTAGCGTTATAGCCAACCTGTATTGTTCCAGATAAATTTGGATACCCATCAAAAACAAACATAGGGCCTAGTTGTGTAATAGCTCTTTTACCTATTGTTTCGGCACTGAATACATTTAACAACTTAAATCCGTTTCCCCACTCAACACCTGTCTCATCTTCTGATACGGTGAGCGCCTTTCCTGCGTTCCCTGTAAATGAAGGGTAGGATGACCCAGACTCAATAACAATATCCCCTGTCCCTAAAAGCGACTGCGAATTGACCGTCTTGATATTCGTGCCAGAAACTAAAGTATCTTGCTTGTTACCAATTTGCGTTTGAATACTCGACGTTACTCCGTCAAGATACCCAACTTCTGTTGCAGTAACCGTTTGAGGCCATGTAGGTAAGTTCGCATCATAACCTTGTACAGTTACGCCAATATCTGCGTCTTTGAGGATAGTCGCGTCTGCTGGTTCATAGTTACCAAAATCACTAATCTGACTTTCTGTAATACTAATTCCAGTGCTTTTATCCCAAGCAGTAAATACCGGGTCAGTTTCACTAACAACCACAGCAGCTAATTCGCCGGAAACCTTAGATGATGACCAAGTTTTAGTTGTCGAAGTAATCGTGTCGTCTATAAGATCACCAGTAACTACATTTGCTGCTTTTTGTGCCCAATGATATGCACTATAGCCTGTTCCATTAACCAGAACATCTTCCGCTTCTGTTGCCCAATCCTCAGCTAGAGCTGCCTGAACTGTGGCGTTCTGAATAGCGGTCATATTAAGCACAACAGCATCAATATCACTGGCCATGCTGATAACTGTGTTAATATCTGCCGAGTCAGCAGCAACTGTATTGATATTAGTAGCATTTGCAGCAACACTACTCACATTGGCAATATTAGTCGCAACAGTATCAATATTGGTTTGACCTGCTAGAACCGCATCAATATCCGCACTCATCCCAGCGACTGTATTTACATTAGCAATATTAGTCGCTACTGAATTAATATTCGTTGCATTTTCCACAGCAGCATCAATATTAGTAAGATCAGAAGCAACAGTATTCACACTAGCAATATTCGTAGCAACAGTATCTACATTTGTTTGATCAAGTATAATAGCATCAATATCATTTGACATTCCTGCAACAGTATTAACATTAGCAATATTTGTTGATACAGTGTCGATTGCAGTATAATGTGGCGCCAGTGCTGCTTCACTACTAGAAGCAATAAGAGCTGAATCCTCAGATTTATTAGACCAGTGCATTGACGAGTAACGCCCAGGAAATCCTGGAATTTCTACGTCCTCTGGGTAATCTGCCCAATCAGATGCTCCAGATGACATAGCTGAAATAGCCGCAGGACAATAGGCATAAGTTATTGTTCCATCAGGGGCAGTTAATGGATAACGACCATCTAAATTAGGCCCTCCGTCAAGAGTCCCTGCTTGCCATGCTGCAATTTCATTCTCTCTAGTTTGCCATAACGTAGCTACATTTGTTATCCTAGAAGCCAGACCAGAGGTTGTTGTGCTAATAACGATGATTGCATAACTAAGTCCTGTCGCTGTATCTCCTGTATACGCCGTAGTTAATGTCAACTGGGTATCTGAATCTACACTTGTTATTTCATATTGCTTATCAGCAGCAAGTAGCGAATCTCCTGCTACAATACTAGCCGCCCAATAAGTATTAACCCCAGTTACAACAGTACTACCATTAGTAACAGAAATAGTACCTTCTCTATACCACATATTTTCTCCTTAAATAATAGTTAATGTTACTGTTGAGGGGGCAGGTACTGTTAGTAATAGATAAGCAGGATTCTCACTCAGTAATGTAGGCTGAATTATGGCAGAGCGTAAAATACCATTACTATTTATATCTGGATCAACTACCCTAAATGCCTCTACCCCTACAGTATAATAATACCCAGGGGCAAGCCCTGTTATGGTATAATCCCGCATGTCCGGTAAAATTTGATAATGTGAAGCACTCGATAAATCAACAGTTAAATCAATAGCAGTTGCGGATGAACTTTGTTTTATATGCACAATAAAGCCATCAATATCTGTTGCAGGAGTACCAGTTCCATAACTCCAAGCGATATTAATATTTGCAGTTCCATTACTATTATAAGAGTAATCTATTGCAGTCCCATCAGTAGCAATTGTTGGATTTGCTGGAACTTCTGTTATTCTATCATTTCGAGCATTAAAATTAGAAACACTGAAAGTAAGCCCCGGAAGATGCGTCTCAGTCTCCGCCATTGTTGTTGCAGCATCTAACAGGGTTTCTTGCATTTGTGGAATAGAACTTATTTCAGGAGGTATCCCTAATATGTTAGGCCATGAAATCGACCCCCCAGACATATAATCAATAGCTTGCTTTAGTAGTGACCATTGGTGCCAATAAGTAGCCCACAAACCAGTGAACCACTGTCTTGATTTACCGTTATCAATTAAAGAATAATCTTCTCCAAGCAAGTGGTAATCAATATTATCCGACAAGTCCACCCCAAAGATCGGCTTCATTGCCGTATTTACAGCCTCACCAGCGGCTACGAATGCTGTTGTGTTTATTCCAAAAGTTATAGCAGTGTTATAAAGTTGGAAGTAATCATTAACAGCAGATTGATATGAGGGAATAATTCCTTTCTTCTCGGCACTTGTGATAATATCATCATCTACCAAAGCAGCGACTGTCGCATTAGCCGCTGCCACATCTGCGTTGAGCTGTGCCAGCCCACCATTGTCATCATTTAGTTGAGAAAAATTAGCTAACTTAGCATCCTCAACACTTATTCTATTGAGTAATTTCTGTCGGCTAACAAAATAACTATTCCACAAAGCATTGAACGTCGTGGGATTAATCTCGCTAGAAACCGTTAAATTATTCCAGTTAGCTACTGTTTCTAGGTAAGTGGCTAATGCTTCGCTATCAGAAACAAATGTCGTGTAGGTAGTATCAGCAGTTAGGTTTAGTGTTTGCGCCCGAGAAATAATTTCAGCATATTCTAAATAAGCAGTAGATATGTAAGTATTATAAAATGCTTTCTCTGCTGCACTAAATACTGAATCACTTGAAACGTCGCTAACAAGCTGATTAGTAGCAGCTATCTCAGCTTGTCTTTCTGGGGTCATACCATAAGCAACAATCTCATTCGCAAGTGCTTGCGCGCAGTAAACATAAGTATCCCAAGTATCTTGAAAAGTAACCACATTGATTTCTGAGTTACTTTCCATATCCTCCCAGAGTGGATTCATCATAGTCACTACGGCAGTAGCAGCTGTTATCCAGGCATTATAAGTAATAGTATTGTCATTATTCACTTCCCACGGATACTCACAAATGCCGAGAGCAACGCTAGCGTCATGCAGCCCAACACCTTCTGCAACTAGCCTATCCCAACCGTCTTTATATGCACGCTTCTCGACAACAGATAGCATTCCGTCAGCGGCGATAGAAGTGATTAAATCACTAAAAGCTTCTAACTTAGCTGCTTGTTCAGGAGTAATCCCGCCGAGAATTATGCCAAGTAGCAATATCCTAGCAGTTGTATACGCTCCCCAGGTATCTTGAAATTCTGTCGGCTTTAATGGGTCTTGGTTTACTGCACTTGGAGTAGCTAGGTCAGCAAACAACGGTGTGACATAAACACTCAGAGCATTATAAGCCGTTACCCAATCATTATACACATCACTGTTAGCTTCGTTGACTTCATTAACAACTGTGCATAGCACATTTGCGACTGCTCGTGTATTAATAGACTCCACTTCTGCTTGCAGTAGTATCCAAAACTGGTACCATTTTAATTTTTCAACAGTCGACAACACGCCATCAGCAGTTACCCCAGTAGCAGTGAAACTATAACTAGGACACATCGACAAAGGTTCTTCATTGCCAAGCGTATTAACTGTTGCTAAGTGAATTTTATAATAGTCATAAATAGGAGCATTATTGTACACGAACTGTATACCAGAAGATTCTGCAATAAGCTTTGCAGTTTCTGCAAGCATATCTTCTGATTCGCCACAAGATAAGTAAATTCTAACTTTGCTGTAATAAGCACTATTAGGCGCTTCCCAAGAAATGCAAATAGACCGCGTAAAACCGCCTTCTGGTAGCAGCTTATTATAAGTATAAGCAGAAATCCCTGAGACATTAGGGAATCTATCTGGGATTATTGAAGTAGGAACACTGACTCCGATACAGTCATCTGCCTCGACGTAAATCTGCTCATTATAATCTACCGCAGTAATACTAACCGTGTTGTCATTTTCTATGCTAATATCAGTAATCTTGAATTTCTGCAAAGCAATATCGCCAACTAAGCAATACAAGTCACCTAGCTGCGGGCGTCCAGTTACAGAAGCAGCTGCTGGCAGAATAATCTGTGTCTGACCATTAAGCCAACCGCCACCATACACAGCATACTCAGCATAAGTACCATTAAGAGTTCGGATGCCGATAGTAAGCCCGGTGTCTACTTGGTTGTTGATTACTTGCCCAGCACCGCCAGCTCGCCAACCGTCAATGGTGGCTTGGGAAAATCCCATAGCTAGATATTCGCTATCACCTAGCAATAACCCATCAATATAGAATATCTTCGTGGCTGAGTTATAACTCGCAATCCTACCACCAGCTGCCCAGTCGGGCATACTATGCTGAATTTCAATCACATCGCCAAGCGCACTATGCAGCGCCTCGTAGCTAGTGCTGAACTTCACAATACGGTTGATGTACTTATTACACGCCAGCAGATATTTACCAATCCGCCAAGCCTCACTAGCCCTGGTCGTACCAAACAGGGTTACTTGAGACTTATTCCCACCTTCAATCTCCGGGTCATACAACGCTAGTACTGTTCGCTTATTATCATTCCCTTCTTCAAGATAACTAAGCTCAACTTCATTTGCCCGAGTGTCTTTCGGGATGTAGCTAATTGACAAACTATCTGCAATAATATTCCCGTCATTAAACCGCTGGCTAACACTTGTTGCGCCGAAGTCGCCACAAAGCCGAATCTCGCTTCCGTTCCAGTAAATCAGCGCACGGTAGTTCTCACAGAACTTAGTGACTGCATCCCAGAGCGACATATCCGAGTCAAAGACACAGTTAGCCACAAAGCGCTTTTCAGTACCATCCTGGCCATCGCTGACCATCACATCGCAGAACTGCGCCCAAGCGTAGAAATCGTTAAGATTCAACTGCGAAGGCTGAAATCCATCGTAGCGGTTAAGCGTTAGAATATCATCATACCCAAGCCAACTACCCCAGTTTTCTGCAATAGGTGATCTATTCGTATAAACCGGCTGAGTCAGCACGTCCCAAGCTATCCACGCCGGGTTGCTGCTATGCTGCAAAGTCCAGCTAGTGCCGTTATACGTATTAACTACCGCCCCATCAATAACAGCACTAATATCCAGATCGTTATTAAACCTCTCAGTGGCAATGCCACTGATGGCTAACACAACATTCCTGGGATAAGTAGTAAACCGATAAGTCTTATATCTAATCGCGCTGACATAAGCCGACGCCATTTGCTTAAGCGTATCCGGCGCATCTATCCTTCGGATATAGAACTTAAAAGAATGCCCGTCTGTATAAGGCAGATTAAACTGGAAAGTAACATCTGTCGCAGCATAAACAGGACCAGTCATGGTCTTGTAAGTAGTCGCCTGATAATCAGGCAGCTGCTCTTCAACAGTTATCTTTCTCCAATAGCAATCAAATCCTTCTACAGAATTTGAGTAGTTAGCCATATCGTATGGCAAGTCTTCTTCGTACCATGCTTCGATTTCTCGCCAGCCCTTAAGCATCCAGTTACCAGAAGCATCTTCGCCAAACGGCCCATAGTAGCCATAGCTCCAACGAGCGAACTTAGTAATCGTCGCTCCAGAAGCTGTAATAAATGGCTTAATAATGGTACCGGTGGTCACATTGTACAAATACATTTCAAACTGTGCTGGATAGCCTTCTTTGCTGCCGTCATCCCGATATTGGTAAAGCCCAGAAGGAAAATGCAGCACTACTTCGTAGGCATGAGTCCCAGCAGGAATTGGATGCGCGTAAAGCGCACAAGTAGTAGAAACATTATACCCAGGAGTATCCTCGGTAGTTGTGAAGTCTTCAATAGCAGCAATACGCGCTTGGTCAGTAAACCCATAGCGCCGCTGCACAACCAGCCCGGTGTTTTCATCTAAATACTGGTCATTAATTTTAACTTCCCTGATGCCCTTAATCGGCCCGAAGCCATAGCTAACCGCACAGCGAATAGCTTCCCTTGTAGCCCCAGTGTTGCCATCAGGAATTACTCCATCCATATCCCGATAGGCAGTAATTACATTCCCAGCGTTAGCAACCATAGTGCCGTAATACTTAGGCACAATCACGCCTTCTTGCTGAGTAATCGCAGGATTCCAGCCATAAGATTGCGAAGTAGTCATATCACTACTTGCGATTGAATTAGGCTTCTGCGGTTTTGGGCCAAAAAGTGCATTAAGCCCGTAGCTAATAGCGGTCATTGCCGCAGCATAAGCGACGGCATTAACTACAGTCGCAAATATCCCGCCAGCAGCATATGCCGTAGCTAAGTAAGACCAGATTGCGGCAAAGGCATAAACAACAGGCGCTTTTATTTGTGCATATAAAACTACTTCGTAATCTACATGCACAACCGTATCTAGCTCTTCCTCAGCCACATCCCTGCCATCCACCACGAAGCAATACTTAACCTCCGGAGGCAGTAAATACTCCGCTACTTGCCGATAAGTCCACTCTGTGCCTTCGAACTCCACAAACACATGCTCGTCAGTCAACACATTCGAGACTTGCTTGATAATCAGCTTTTCCATCGGTAATACCCTTCTATAGTCTGTGGAGTAGAATCAACTCGACCAAGGCAAACGCCAGCTGTGTCGGTAGCATGAATAAACCTGTAATGATCTAACATAACCCCAACATGGACGACATACTTATTAATTGAGAATGTTATCAAATCCCCAGCTTGGGGCTTCTCAACCCTGATAAACCATTGCTTGTTATCTTCAAATAACCCATGCCGTTTATCCCACCGAGCTAAGTATAAACTCTCAGGAAGCTCAATTCCAAGTCTCTTGCCGATCAACAAAACAAGCCCATAGCAGTCTAAGCCTTCTTGCTTAGTCCTACCATGAGCTTTGTATTTTGTCCCAACTAAGTCTCTAATAGACGATTCTAAATCCATCAGATGTCAACCCCGGATAGCCACCAAAGTTAGAAGTATTCGCATGTGCTATGCAATCCTCCCAGGTGCGTAAGCAAGTAGTCTTCGTCCCTGAGTATTTACATTCTACACTTTTGAATTTCCAATTGCAATACTTAGAAATATACCTATGCTGTGGAAACCGGCGTTTTAGTGGATTAGGTACTCCGAGGCTAAATACTATCCACTCAGTCCCAATGCTTGTGGTAGTAATGGAGAAATTAAAAGTAAGCTCTGCGTAATCCTCAGCAAGCAGCCCTAAATTTACTACCATCAGCCTTACGGGGCAATCCACAAGACCGCCATATAACTCTGTGTAGTAAGTCAGCAACTTCCCTACGTTGCTGACACTAACTGACAACGACGGTATTTTGCCGTCCTTGGTCTGCGTGAAAGTATCTATCTGCATAGGAAGCGCTTGGTATACATTGCCTTCAAAGCTGACATTCTCGTTATTATTACAAACCCGAAGATACTCAGCTTCGCTAATGGTTATCTCAAACAGATAAATCCAAGGATTCTCACTCATTAGCTTGTTTTTCTCAGCGACAATAGCAGCCGGCAAAATCTTAGGCATAGTTAAATCTCCACTAGCACGATAGTATCAAACTTATACCAACCACTGACAGATTCCACAAAACTAAGCGGCTTCTCAAAGACGACATTCCTGACAGTGTTTGATTTATCTGTGAAGCTGAAATGACTATGCAGCCCATACTGGTAAAACAGCGCCTTGATAACCGCTGCATCTGTGCTGTTAAGCAAGTCAAACGCTACTGCAAAGCGTATTCTGTCTTTAGAATACCGCTTCCTGCGCGTCACTGAGCCATCTTCGTTAGAATGCTTCACGACGTTTTCAACATACTCCCAGGTTTCAGATAATGGCCGCCGGGATATTTGACTCCATGTAGCCATCTAACTACCTCCCAAATGTCTTGTAAGTCTTGCCACCTTTGTTGTAGTCATCCAAGATAACGTCGATAATCATTTCGTTGCCTTGCATCCTAGAAGCCTGTGAGCTTTCTACTTGTGCTTTGCTGTTATTAATAATGCTGATGTTTACTACCGGAGCCGCAAGCTGTCCAAAGCTGTCTGCGTTGCTAAGCACCCTCTCCGGGCCTTGCTCAGCAAATGAGTAAGACTGGCCACTATGTAAGCCAAAGCCAAAGACCGGCTCGCTGATAATGCCACCAGAAGCGTAGGCATTTATACTGCTATAATCCATGCCAAACGACGCACTTGGTGTACTTGAGCTAGCTGCCCCGGTGAGCGAATAACTTCCACTAGCTCCCATGCTACCAGTAGTGCTGCCATTCATAAGGCTAAAGTTAGAATTAGTTGCCACAGAGTCGCTGGCAGTAAATCCACCACCAATAGCCCCGCCAACTAGCCCTGTGACTAGGTTTCTAGCAAACAGCCCAAGAAAACTACTAGCCCCGCCGCCACTAGCATCACTAGATGCTTTCATGATTTTCAATAAGAACTCTTTCAAATAATCAGCATACATTTCTGCCAGAGCTTGCCGGAAGGTCTTAACCATCGACTGTCCAAGACTCTCCCAGAGTGTCTTAAGACTCATATCTTGACTCTCCAGCCAACCCTCGAAGTCACTCTTGGAAGCATTGTAGAAATTATCCAAAGCTTGTCTAGCCCTAGAAGCACTCTCTTCTGCCTTCGCCGGGAGTGTCTCTATCTCATTTACCTTTGGCAGTTGGAATCCCATAGCTTCGTCGTGCTTAATGTCTCGCCAAAGATCAATCTTCTCTTGGAATAACTTCTTATGTTTATCTATTTCCTTCATGGCTTCTTCGTACTTTTTAATTGACCATTTAGTAATCTGATCAATTACCTCACCCATAGTCTTAGCACCGCGACTACCAAGCTTCTTGCCTTCTTCTTCTGCTGCTTCCGGAGAGGCCAGCGGCGGCACAAGACCTTCTAGCAGATTAATATCCCCGGATTCTTTCAACTTAGTCTGCAAATTAACCATGCCATCGCCAAGGATATTACTAAGATTCTCAAACAGCTTATCAGTAGAATACTGCAAATCTTTAGCATTATCTTTCCCGATAACATCAGAAACAGCCCCGGTCAGCCCAGCCCAAAGTTGCTTGTAGCTATTCAGCGTATGCTGCTTGGCTTTATCGACATTAACATCAAAGAGCGCACTAAAAGACTTATCATTAGTCTCCCCGGACCATTTGACTCTTGCGGCTTTCATCCGAGCTAAGCCTTTTTCGTACTCAGCGATTTCTTCGTTGATATCGCCGATCTTAAAAGCATTCAGCGGATTCATCTTGCTCATTTCGAGCGAAGTTAGCTTATTAAGCTGCTTCTGAATTTCCCATTCCTGGGTAAGCCGCGCAAAGAAATTCCCGTACTTCTGCTCAAGAGTAGCCAGTGCCGCAGATGTGTAGATAAAGAAAGCCGAACCAGCAGCTAACCCAGCGCCAAAAGCCAATGGCACAGTCAACAACGCAGCATTAAAGATAGTAACCGCAGTTGCCGAGCTACCAAACCCAGCGATTATCTGAGCAAACCCGAATGCTTTCCACAAGCCACCAGCGATAGTCCTGGTAATATCCACAGTTGTCTTAAATAAAAACATCGCAAAGGTGGCTTTACCGAGCAGCCCGACAACAGTATGAATTGGCTTTGTCAGCTCGTAAGCAATCTTACCGACGATCGTCAGAGTTTGGCCAAAATAAAAAGTAGTCTTGATGATCTTGTCTATTGAAGTCCAGATGTCTGCGAAGCTTTCTTTTATCTTTTCGCCAAGTGGAGTCAGCACGCCTTTGCTGGTAAATAAACTAGCATTGAATGCTTTCATCCTATCTACCCAACCCTGGTAAACCCCGGATTGCTCAATAGCTTGCTTGCTAATAATCGACAGCGTATTAGAAGCAATCTGTAGTTGGCTAGTAGGCGTCTGGGCAGCTTCTACAATCGCGTGTTGGAAGTCTCGAACAGAAGCCCCTAGAATCTTCCACTTCTCTTGCGCTGTAATCGCTGGGTTAGCAAGCGCAGCTGCTACCTCCGGCATGGTCTTCTTGACGGCAAGGGCAAACTGATCTGTTTGCCTTGCTGACCCAGTAAACAACGCTTGAATCTCTTGGCGAATTTGCTTGGTAGAATTACCAGTAGTCATTGCAATCTCACGAATCATCGCCAAGGCAGCAATGCTATCTTCAGCAATATCCGGGGTTACAATAACACCAAACTGAGCCAGCTCTCTGAAACCGCCAGTTATCTCATCCAAGCTCATTTTGTATTTTGGAGCCAACCTAACTGCTTGCTCCATAGTAGCAGCCATTACCGAGTGAACCTTGTTGTACCTATCCAGATAGCCGGTCCCGCCTTTGTAGGTAAGCGCAACCATACCGGAGATAATAGCCAAGCCTTCACGATACTCGTCCATGACTCGGTAGCCATTAGTGAAAGCAGCAGTAACAGAATGGATAGCTGTCTCGACGGCGTTAATTGCTCTGTAAGCTATCGCGAAGCCTATTGCAATCCCACCAAAGCGTTTCCACCAAGTATGGTAGCCTACGCTGTTAGATGTCATGGCAGTGTTTAGTCGTTCCCACCAAGGAGCTGCTTGTTTTGCTGCTTGGCCACCAGCAATAACAGATTGGATAGGCGCACCAGTTAGGGCATTTTTCATACCAATACCGGAAGCTCTAGCAGCTGCCTTCTCAGCGGCTTCTGTTATCTTATTAAGCACTTTCTCTTCGCGTCTATACTCAGTTACCCTAGCCAAAGCTTCTTTACGAAACTGCGCCATGTGTCGCGCTTGGGCTGCTGCTCTTTCTGCTTCTGCAAGCGCTAACTCACGGATGCTTCTTAGCTCATTAGCAGTAGCAGCTTGACTAAAAGTATTAAACCCGGAAGATTTATTAGCTCTGGCGTTTTGTAGATAATTAGCAGCTTGCGTGGCATAGGCAGAAGTGCTACTTGCAATAGTCCCATAGGCTTCTTTGTTACTGATATATCCGGCAGCCCCAACAGGCATCTTCTTCTGGGTAGCTAAGAATCCAGCAGGATTTTTCGCAAACGCTGCTTGTTCTTTTTGAATCAACCGCAGCTTCTGGACATACTCAGCGGCAGCATCGTCTAGCTTACTGATTGCTTCCTTGGTATTCTTCGCACCAGTAATCCAACTCTTAGTTGCACTGTCGCTCTTACGAAGCTCAGCAAGCCATTGCTTCTGCGTCTTAATGTCATTCCCAAAAGCCTTGTCAACTTCCACAAGCTCCTGCCGTAGCTGAAAGACCTTCTTCTTACTCTCAACTACCTTCTCGACATCTATTGTAAACTTAACCCCGCCAATATCTATCATAGCTGTTTCCTTCTCAGGGCTTCCCAAGCGTCATCAAACTTCTGCGGATTAAGCTGGTCATCAAACGGATTCAGACACGCATGAACCGCATCTGTTATCTTCTCTTGTGCTTTCTTATCATACTGATGCTTATTAAGAAGCGCGGCAAGCATTGTGGCCTTAGCTGCCCGTTGCCGCCGCGCTTCCGCGTACAGAATACTTAAAGTCAATTCGTCAAGCTCACTCGCTGACTGAAAGGTATACCCTGGGAACTCACTAACAATAGTCCCCAGAGTATTCAACCTCTTATCATCAGCAAAGGTTACTTCGAGCTTAACAAATTGCTGAATAAAAAATCCACGACGCCTCGCAACTCAATAAGCCCAACCCCGGTGAAGGCTTCCGCATCAACGCCGATAAACTTAGCCAGTTGCTCTCGCTCGTCAGACAGTGTAGCATCCGGGCGATCTTTAGTCATGTCGCGCAGCATCTCAATAGCATTCTCCGGCAACTCGGCAACTTCCAGAGTACGCCCATTAGAGAGCCTAAGCTCGCAGCTTCTGTCAGCAAGAAACTTCTTTGAATCAAACACCTTAGCCATAATAAACTCCAGATCAGTGGGTTAGTGAAAAGTAGGGTGCTAAGCAGCCAACTTAGCACCCGCTTGGTTAGGAGGTAACAGTATTGTCGCCGAAGTAGTAAGTAACGGTCTTCGACGTAGGAGTAGCAGCACCCCAGTTGGCGCTAACAGCCGACGGGAAGCACTTAAACACACAAGCGACGACTCGCTGATTGGTGCCGTCGTACTTCAATTCGACGTTAGAGATAGGCGCCGCTTTCGGGAAGGTGATATGGTTAGCTGCGTCGGTGGACTCGATACCGTTGACGAACTTCTTAAGCAGAAGGCTTTTGGCAATCGCCAGCAGCGAAGTACCAACGCGATTCTCGCCAGCTACGAAGTCATTATGCGGCGTCGCATTCTGCGACTGCAAAATGCTATTCAGCTTCGACAAATCCATTTCTGCAAGCTGCAACTCTACCTCAACGGTAGTCCCGGTGATAACGGTATCTTCCGGGGATTCGCCGTTTTGGTCGCTCTTGAGGTCGGCGCTAGTGTCGGCAATCCGCACAGTAACCCCACCGTTAGTTTTTCCAAGGTCAACTTCGGCGCCAGAAGTTCCGAAGTAAACCTTACATGCACCAAGTTCCAATGCCATAGCTTAGTCTCCTATCTTTCTTTGAATGCTACAAACGTGAAGGTGAACAGATGTTTGCCTTCGTCAGTGATTGTCAGGTAAGTTGACAAACTCAAGGGAGCGCAGTTAAACAGACTGCTGCTTGCTAGTTGTATGCCGTTGTTATGCGCAAGTAATTCATACACCGTTGTGATCTTCTCTTCTGCGGTACTGTAGTCATTATAAGCAGCACTGATGCTTAAAACAATCCTTTGCATAAGGGAATCTGTTTCAATGCCCCCGCGCTGACTAACGGCAATCCCATTAGTTGTCGGCGGCAAATACCCCTTAAACAACTCAGTACCAACGACAAGCCCTGTTGAGGTTTCAATGTAGTCTAGTAGTTCATTCAGCATACTAATACTCGATATCGTCGAAGTGCTGCTTAAGGAGAGGCACAAACTTGCTGCTGAAATAACCAAGCTTGGAGGAGATATAATGCGAGCCTGAGAGTGGGTCGGTAAACCCGCCTGTCCATTCGTGCATAAGCGCAGCATGAGGCGCATGGTAGTAGATAGTTATCTTATTCCTTAGCGTATCAAACCCAGTTGAGCCATACGACTCTGTGGTGCCACCGGATAAGGTATCTCGACGAAGACGGTTAGGCACCAATGGTAAACCACTAAGATGCCTCCCAAGCGCCCTGCCAGTTGTTAGATTGCTGCTAAGTATGCCAGATTCACTAGTGAACCTCGGATTAGGCTCAAGCAACTCAGAGTACCCATGCCACGCAGCTACTTCCGGGGTAGTCATATGCAGCCTACCGCCGATATAAACCGCACCGGAGTTTCTTAGCTCACCAGTTCTCCAAGGCGGCCTCGGGACTTCCACCAGCGAAACAAGCAGCGCTTCTTGCGCGATAACCTCTGGGCTTTCAGACAAGAATTCTTCAACCAGAGCCAGCCGGTCAACTATCCCAGCTACAAACTCCAACCTAGCCATAGGTTATCTCGTAATGATGAACTACGCCTTCTACCCTGCCGCAATACTTCCGCTTGACAAAAAACTGCTCACCGTTGATGGTCAACTTCTGGCCTTCAACTAGCTGGCTCATATCTTCGGTGGTCATTATCATCCCGCGACCAAGGATATTCGGTCTGCCATCAACAGTAGTCCAAGCGGTTTCTTCATCCAGATAGCCATAATGCTCAGTAGTAGACACCTGGGTTATCTTCCCATACTTGTCTTTAGTCTCCCAAGCTACTGTGAATCTATCTACTTGTGGAATCATATTCCGTCATCCTCAAAACGACTATCTGGCCGGATAAAGCTATCACCGAAGCTACCAGCAGCTTTGCCAACATAACTAGCAATCTGCTTATGAAGTTGCGCTGGGTCAATGATTTCAGTGTAATTCTTAAGCATCAACTTAGTCCGACCACGATAACGCCTGAGTACCATTCGCAGCACTTCTGCACAGACAAGATTCAAGTCATCTGCACACTTCTCAATAGCGTATTGTACAGAGTCATCAGAGATAACCGCTGATGGCAACTGCAACTCATGCCGGACATTTTCTATCGTAACCATAGCGCACCTATAACTAGGGGAGTCAGCAAGGCGCTAACTCCCCTAGTTGCTCAGGTTAGGTCAAAGGAGCAGCGACGAATACGCCAAGATCAGCAGCAATCTGCCGCATGTCATGGTAGTTATGCGCTTCTACTCGGATGGCATGGGCCAGAGGAACTTCCAACTCAGTTACTCCGTAACCATTCACGCCGAAGCCATTCCAGCCGAAGTTATAACCAGCCGACGGGTCTTCCAGCGAGGGATTTTCCGTGACATGCAGGAACAGCAAGCTGTTGCCGGCAATGTAGCTATGGGAAGAAGTAGCGCCGTAAGCAGCGGTGTCGTAAACTGCCGACATAACGATAACTTCTTGCACTTCCAGAATCCGCGCGAGAATTTCGCTGTTAATCATCTTGGAGTCATTGGCGCCAAGCTGCCCAGTGACAGTCGAGTGACGCTTGAGGCAGTCATAGACCGGCTCGCTCATGACGATCTTGTTAGCAGTGAACCCGCCAGTAGCCACGCGCATATTGCGCTTGTAAGTGTCGATGTCCAGCAGCGGCGTACTATTAGCGGCATCCCACTTGGTAGTAGGATTAGAGCCAGAAGTCCAAACGCCGGTAGTAAAGAACCGGGTAACGAAGTCAATCTCGTCAAACAGCGAGATTTTCTTGGTTACTCGCCGGGTAGCTGCTTTCTGGGGATTAAGCGGTACCGGGTCGTTCTTGATGCTCTCGGTAGCAACGTCTTCATGGTAGCTGATGTCTTGGCAAGAATAAGTCCCGAACTCACGGGCGTGCGTTCCGCCTTTGCTCTCGGTGGCCAGCTTACGAATACCGGCTTCGTTTTTGGTCCAGTATTCCTTGGGATAAACAGGATACTGACTGGACATCAGCGTGACAGGGCAAACCGGGAATACCCGATTAGCCTTAAACAAATCCGGGCCAGCCCCATATTGCAGACCGACGTTAGTAAGAACTTCAGAATACTGTGCTTGCAGAGCCATATTGTTAGTCTCCTATTTGTTAGATAATCCGCACGCGGCGAAGTTCGTTGGCTGCACCAGCTTCCATAGCAGTAGCACAGATCAGATGGTCGTCATTGGCGGCGCCGGTGGTAGCAACAACCAGCTTGCCAGTGGCATCAGACTTAAGCGGGGCGCCAGCAGTTACGTTGCCGCCGAAAGTAGCCAGCGCAGTACCAGCGATCTGCACGTTGCCGGTAGTCTCACCAGCGATGGTGGAGTCGTAAAGAATCCCGACTGCTCTCAGGGTAGCAGACAACGTGCCAGCCCCACTGATAGCCAAGCCGCGAGCGGTAGACGCCGGGACAGTCATAGTAATACAAGTTTTGCCTTGATCTGCCATTGTGGTTTCTCCTTCTTAGATAGTGAAAAATTCTGCGAACTCTTTGGACGCAGCCAGGATAGCTTCGTCAAGAGAACACTTATCGCGAGTCTGCACGAATTTGATAGCTTGATCGCGGCCAGTTACTACCGTGTCAGAATGCTCGGTATGAGCGCCTTCGGTGGGCTGGCTGAGCGCTTCAAGCTGCTTGTCAACGATAGCTTGCCGGGAGCTGATTTCTTTATGAACAACAGAAAGCTGCTCGTCAGTCAGACCCGCAAAAGCAGCCAAGGAATCTTCGGCTACTTTACAGTCAGCAAACTGCTTAGCAATAGCTGCTTGGCGTTGTGCCGCAGCTTCTGCTTTCTCTTTTGCTTCCAGCAATTCAGCTTTGGCTTGCAGACTAGCAACCAAAGTCTCATTCTGCGCTTTAAGCGCACGAAGTTCTGCGAGGACATCTTCGTTCACGGTGCTACTTGCAACCGCATCAGTGGTAGTTGCTTCTACCTTAGCTTTTTCCATCTTTTTGTCTCCTACAAGTTTGAGTGCGAGGTTGATGGCATCTTGGAGATTGCCAACTTGGTCGATAAGGCCCAGTGACATTGCCTCGGCAGCAAGGAATACTGCTCCGTTGGCAATATCGTCCATTAGGTTAGTATACTTAAGAGGTCTAGCTGCTTTGACGGCGCTAACAAATAACGCGTTGATTGCGTTAATGCGCTCTTGGATATGCGCTTTGCCTTCATCAGTTAGCGGCTCACTTGGATTCCCGACGACTTTGTACTTCCCTTGGTGGATAAAAGTAGTCTTTACGCCGAACTTTGTTTCGTAAGCTGACCAATCCTGGTGCATCAGGACTGTACCAATGCTGCCTACTTGCGTAGTATCAAACGCGACAACCGCATTTGCTTGGCTACCAATCCAATACGCTGCACTAGCAATTACTCCATTGCCGTAAGTAACAACTGGCTTGACAGCAGAGGCAGAACGAACAAAGTCAGCTAGTTGCTTAGTCCCATCTACTGTCCCGCCTGGGCTGTCTATGTCTAGCACAATAGCAGAGACTTCTGGGTTGTCAAGGGCGTGCTGGATGTCAGCTTGAATGTCAATGGTGGTACGAACACCAGAGAGGGCTTGAAGTCCACGGCCACGTTTTAAGATAGTCCCGACAACCGGGACTATTGCTACACCTCGCTGCATGGTGTAGCCTACTCTGGAAGCACTCTCACTGGCATCTACCAGTGCCATTGGAAGCTGCCCACTAGCGTGCATCCTCACGACAGTAAGCAGTTGTTCTAACTTCGCTGGCAAGATAGCCCAGTCTTGAGCAAGCATTAGCTGCTCAAGAGCAGACGTAGTTCCCTGCGAAGTATCTACGTTGTTATTCATCGGATTCTCCTTCTTTGGTGTCTTTATTTGTGCCATTCTCCGCAGCCAGCTTTACATCAGCGATTCTGGAACTCTCGTTGTCGCGCTTAGGCAGAGCCGCACGATCACGAAGATACTCTTCTAGCTTATCATCCGGGGTCAGGATGTTATACTTGAGCAGTCTTCCAAGGAAGCTGGCCAAGTCACCAAGCTCTATTCGCTCAATCCCAACGGCTTTTAGCTTGGGCTGCTTCTCTAGGCCATTATAAAGCTGTAAGGCTTTACCACCGATGAACTGGTTATTGACGGTATGACAAATGTTGTTTGCAAAACCTTCCACGGCAATATGAAACAAAGACGACTGCTCTTTAGCCAGTGAAAACGAGCCACTAGAGTTAGTCAAGCCGAGAACGAGAAATTGGCACAGCATACTAAGCGCGATGTTGTTGCTATAGCGATTAATGACTGCGTTTAGGTCAAATTGACGCTTGCCCGGAGAACCTGCAAGCTCAAAACCCCAACCGAAAGGCAACACCAGACCTTCTTGCGAATTCTGCTTTATATTGCGTACAGTAGTCCAAGCCCACTCAGCGATAGGAGTCAACTTGCCTTGTTCGTCGAGCAAATTAACATCTTCCGGGGCTTTCATTACCGGCAAGCCAGTAAGATCACGCTCTATACCGATGGATTCAATCTTCTCGATATTGGTCTTATAGTACCAATCCCGATAAGCATTGCGAAACAACGACTTGCCGTTAGGCGTGGTCTGGGTTTTGCTGGTGTAGAAAACCAAGCACTTAACAGCGGGAATATCTATCTTGTTGTAAGTCTTATCTAGCTGCGTGACATACTTAAGCTGCCCGGTTTCAGAGTGCTTCCATTCAGAAATAGTAGTCTGCGGCCGGAAAAACATCTGGTTCCAAGTAACTTCCCCGGCTTGCTCTTGTAGAGTAAGCTCTTGGACAGAATGCCCGTAGATAAGATGCGTCAGAATATCCTCCAGGTTAGTCACCCAGCCTACATTATCAAGTGACTTCTGCAAAACCCCGGAGTCATCATCCACGCATTTCCACTCAATCGACTGGAAAATCTTGGTAATCGCAAGTAAGACAGCCCCGCAGATGGCATCGGTGTCGGCCATCTTTTTGAACTCGCGCTTAAAGGCATTACCAGCAAGACGCTGCTCAATTTCTGCGTTAGTCTCAACAGAGAATTGACCCCGTATTGTACGCAACCCACTACCTTTAAGCGTTGGTTGTTTTTTAGAATTAAATCCTAACAAAGCTGGACTCCTTTATTAGATTACTGTTTATCTGCATAAACGCTTCGTAGGGATTGCCGATAAATTCTTCTCGGCCAAGATCAAAGTGGCGATAAGTTGAAAGCATTAAGCTGTCTGAGTAGTCTGGAGAAAACCCTAAGCGGTTCTTTATTTGCTTCTTCTCGACAACTTGCAGAGGTCTACTATCTGGGATAAAAGGAATCTCTGGCAGTTCTTGAACATACCTGTCTTCGTCTGGCAGGGCTAGTTCGTCGAAGTTATCAGATAATTGCTTATACAACTCCGCTCGGACATTTCTGTAAGCATCTGGGTCATTTGCTCTAGCATTCGCGATTACTTTGTAAGTCCTAAAGCCTTGCTTGACTCGCAGATGGTCAAAGATGCTAATACCAAGCCCGATGTAGTCAACATACAGTTCTCTGATTGACTCATTCAAGCAAATATCAGTTACTTTCTTTACTAAGTCAACCGTGTCAGTGTGTTTAATTCTGTATGGCTTGTGGACATACCGCCCTTGGCGCGGAGTCAAGATAGATAAGTCACCGTGACCAGCACCAGGGTCAAGTCCAGCTACCTTTAGCGTACCCTCTATTGAGGATTTGTCAAACACAAGATGCCGGTTAAACGCAAGCTCAATTTGGTCATAAGTAGCGACAACTGAGCCAGTGCCGAGGGGAAACTCGCCAAGAACCTTAGTTCTAAACCAATCAGAGTCTTCCCCGTAGAGGTTTTTCATGCGCTCAACCCATTCTTGATCTACAAATGGCGAATTAAGCGACGACAAGGTTACATTACACCAGCTCTTTTTGTTCTTATTGTGGGTGTCAAAGAAAAAGCCATTAGCGCGAGTCGGGTTGCCAACCAGCAAGCAGAAGACGTTTTTCTGAATCATCGAACCTTCTATGCCAGCAAACACTGGGTCCGGTACGCCACTTGCTTCGTCAACAATAAACAACAGACTAGGCGCGTGGAAACCAGCCAGAACGTCACCTAGTTTGTCCTTTGCGTCTTTTGGGATAGTACGAGCGACGATAAACCAATCACGGAAGCCGTCAATGTAGATTTTGTCCTTGATGACTTTGATTGCTTTCTTCATCGGGCTGAACTTAATCCGACGAATCCAGCTTTCCATCTCAGCAAACAACAAGTCTTCTAACTGATGACCAGTAGGCGCAGTACATACTATCTTAGCTTCCACTCTAGTTGTCAAAAACCAAAGAGCCACGGTTGCCGCACAGGTCGTATTATGAGTAACAATGAAATCTTTTGTAAGATAAAGTTCACTAGCTGATTCTACTGCAATACATTGGCATTGCTCCACACCTACGCTAGTAATCTTAGTGATGAATTTTTTACCTGTGTATTTTTTAGGTACGCGGTAAACAGTAGCCTTTCTTGGAAGCTTGAATGGATTAGCTCCGTAAGGTAAAACGATATAAACATAATATGCCAGTCTGCCCTCAAACCAATCATCTTTATACGTATAGGCAGTTTTTTTCTTTTTAATCTGTGCAAACCCACCCACTGACCGGACTAACCATGCAAAATCATCTGCTAACTTTGAAGAAGTTGTACATAAGTATGGGCTATCTCCTGTGCGGTAGTCTAATGTTCCATCAGCATCCATTAGACCACGAATTACTTCTAAGCGAACTGCTACTGAGTTATACTTATAATCATCATGAATATACTTCTCACAGGATAACTTATCCAGACAGCCATAACCACGAAGATATTTAGTAAACCCATTAAGCCGGTAGTCATATGCGGAAATATGCTTAATAGCACAATCCGATGGTAGTCTACTGCTGACTTCTTGCAGAATAAATTCGTCAGCAGTAGACAGCGCCATATTATCATTACGAAAGCAACCATCGCCTAAGAGTACCCCAAATACATACGGGTCTACTCGTACCTCGCGTGCAGCAAATTCCACAGGGGCATTATTAGGTACCACATGATTCCGCTGACCATCGTAACGCCACAGAGTAGCCTTAATCTGCCCAAGAGTCTTTATGCTAAAGACTTGCTTTTCTTTGTGCTTGCGCTCATTGAAAGTCTGCGTCAACCATAGATGGTCAAGCGTACATCTAGTAGAAGTGCCATCAGAAAATTGAACTTCATAGATTTCTTGCTCACCTTGTGGGTATACTCCAAGAACTTT
>Ga0265295_1000911_pt1 | contig 55815 bp, 52 predicted proteins | sample Munlansysbiofilm_FD_192503 | JGI IMG/M metagenome (GOLD analysis project Ga0265295, IMG submission 192503) | Leachate microbial communities from a municipal landfill in Southern Ontario, Canada - Methane capture system biofilm | ecosystem: Engineered > Solid waste > Landfill > Unclassified ... | reverse complement strand
CAACGATCGCCCAGAATGCATCCGAAATTTCCCAGGTTTTGATGCGTGCCATTTCTCCCCCCGTTGCTTGGTTTCAACGGATATTAGCTGGTGGCAGGAAAATTGCGAGCAATTTATTTGTGGATAATCACTTAGGGGATCGCTGTTCTTCCGGACACGATCCCGCCTCTTCCGGCCGAAGGCGGCAGAATATACGGTGACGGAAAAGCGGACATGTTCCGGTGCCGTACATCGGGCTCGCCGGCATGACGCGGGCGCGTTTTCGCGCGGCCTGCCGGGCTTTTCCGCGCCTGCCGCCTGGAGGAGGCAGGGGTGCGTGTCCATGCAGCCGTGAACAAATCACCGAAGGAGGGGAGCATGGATCGATTCTTTCAGCAGATCGTGGAGAACAGCCCGGATGCCATTCTCATAGCCGACCGCGACGGCCGCATCCGTTTCTGGAATTCAGGGGCGGAGCGGATGTTCGGCTATGCCGCCACCGAGGCATCGGGCCGTTCCCTCGACCTCATCATCCCGGAAAATCTGCGTGCACGGCACTGGCAGGGCTATGGTCGCGTGATGGAGACGGGGCGGACGAACTACCTGTCGGCTCTGCTCGCCTCGCCCGGCGTGCGCAAGGATGGCAGCCGTCTTTCCCTGGAATTCAGCATCGTGCTGTTGCGCGATGAACAGGGGGCGATGGCCGGCTGCGCCGCGATCATACGGGATGTGACCGCCCGCTGGCAGAAAGAGAAGGAACTCAAACAGCGGCTGGCCGCCTGCGAAAGCGGGCGCACGGACCGCTCCGCCTGAAGATCCGGGAAGGACGCGGGGCTTCCCAGCCCGAACGATGTGCGTTTTTCCATCGCGGTCCGGGAGGAATCCCGGACGAATCCCCCCCTTTTCCCCGCAAAAGCGAGGTGCGCCATGCAGCGAAGAAAGATCAGGGACAATATCCACTGGCTGGGTGCCATCGACTGGGACCGGCGCCTGTTCGACGCGCTCATCCCCCTGCCCGACGGAACGTCGTACAACGCCTACCTCATCCGGGGCAGCGCCGGGATCGCCCTGCTCGACACGGTCGACCCGGCCATGGCCGATCAACTCATGCGGCAGTTGGACGGGGTGGCCGCCATCGATTACATCGTCTGCCACCATGCGGAACAGGATCATTCCGGGGCCCTTCCCATGGTGCTCGAACGGTTTCCGCAGGCCAGGGTGCTGGCCACTCCCAAGGCCAAGGCCCTGCTCGTCGACCATCTGCATCTGCCGGAGGACGTTTTTGTGACTGTCGCCGACGGGGAGACGCTCTCGCTCGGCGACAAAACCCTGCGTTTCATCCACACGCCATGGGTGCACTGGCCGGAAACCATGGTCACCTACCTGGTCGAGGACCGACTGCTGTTCAGCTGCGATTTTTTCGGCGCGCACCGGGCCACCAACGATCTGTTCGTCGGCGATCAGGGCCTGGTGCACGAGGCGGCCAAGCGCTACTTCGGCGAGATCATGCAACCCTTTCGGACGGCTATCGCGAAGAACCTGGAAAAACTGGCCGGCCTGCCCATTGAGATGATCGCGCCGAGCCACGGGCAGATCTACGACCGGCCTTCGTGGATCATCGAGGCCTATCGCGATTGGGTCCTGGGCCCGCCCCGCAACCTCGTCGTTTTCCCCTTCATCAGCATGCACGGCAGCACCCGGCTGCTCGTCGACCGTCTGACCGCGGCCCTGACCGAGCGGGGCGTCACGGTCGAACTGTTCAACCTCGCGGTCACCGACATCGGCAAGCTGGCCATGGCGCTGGTCGACGCGGCCACCATCGTCGTCGGCACCCCGACCGTCCTGGGCGGGCCGCATCCGCTGGTGGCGCATGCCGCCTTCCTGGCCAACGCCCTGCGCCCGAAGGCCCGGTATCTTTCCGTTGTCGGTTCCTATGGCTGGGGCGGCAAGGCGGTGGAAACCCTGGCCGGAATGATCCCCAACCTCAAGGTCGAGGTACTGGAGCCGGTGCTGTGCAAGGGCCTGCCCGATCAGGCCGCATTTACTGCCCTTGAACGGCTGGCCGACGAGATCGCCCGCAGGCACGGGGAAAGCGGGCTGCAATGAGAGACGCCGCCGCAACGGCCGGCGACGGAGAGGCCATGCCGCGCATCGCCATCAAGCGGGTTTATGATCCCGTCGACCGGAACGACGGCGTCCGGGTGCTGGTCGATCGCCTCTGGCCGCGGGGCATTTCGAAGGAAGCGCTCAAGGCCGACCACTGGCTGCGCGAGGCCGCCCCGAGCGACGAACTGCGCCGATGGTTCAACCACGACCCCGAGCGGTGGGAGGCGTTCAGGCAGCGCTATGTCGACGAGGTGCGCGCCAAACCCGAGGTGGTCGATTTCCTGCTCGAACTGGCCCGAGGGGAGAGGGGGGTGGTCCTGCTCTTTTCCGCCCGCGACCCGCACTGCAACCAGGCGGTGGCCCTGCAACGCTATCTGTCGTCCCTGGTCGGGGATGGTGATGGCGCCAGCCGGGCAGGCGACCGCTGAACCGGTCCGGAAGGATATGCCGCAGGTGGGAAAAGTGACGCCGGTGCGGTGTATGGGGCGTCTCTCAGGGAGAGAAAAATTTCGTCCACATGAACGAAATAGGCATCACCATGAATAATCCGGGCAGCATGCTGAGGATGGGCACCTGGACCAAGCCGAGTTGGCGCAACCCCGTTCCCAGCATGATGATGCCGCCGCAGACGGAGAAATCGGCAAACATGGTGGGCGTGATCAGCGGCACCAGGGTGGTTGCCAGCATCAGGATCGCGGTCTGGATGGCGAATTGAGGCAGGGCCAGCACGCCTATGACCCCGCCGATATTGGCCGCGAACACGATGGCGGTGAAAAAATCCAGCAGGGCCTTGATGAACAGCAGGGAGGGATCCCTGGTGATGCCTTCCTGCATGGGGCCCATGATGCCCAGACTGCTGACGCAAAACAGAACGGTGACGACGGCGAACTGGTCGCGGAAGGCCTGGCCGGCGATATTCGATGCGGTTTGTTTGTTGGGGCGGAACAGATCCACGGCCTTGAAGGCGAGCCGCATGACAAGGGATTCGATCCGGCAGGTTTCTCCCAGGAGCGCGCCGAAAAGGAGCGCGAGGATGACCGGGGGGAGCGATTGCCCTTTTGAGATCATGAACACGCCGATCCCCAGGGCGATGCAGCCAAAGACAAAATTGATCTTGGTGCGGAATTCCGGGGAGAGCAGCCGGCCGCCGAGGGAGCCGATGACGGCACCGGTGACGATGCCTGCGCTGTTGAAGATTGGTCCGAGCATGACGAAACGACCTGAATGGTTCCCCGTGGCCGAAGAGGGGCGTTGAAACTGCATGAAGCGGGCGAATGGCCGCACGTCGCCGTGCGACCGCTGAGACTAGCCGGGCTGGGAGAGTAAAACCTCCGTGCAATTCCGCCTGGCCGGCTCCCCTTTGTCATCTCCCGGGCCGGAACGGCCGGCCCCGCCCGTTGCCGCACGGATCGAATGACAGACCACCTTGGGTTGGATCTGTCAAGAACGATTCATTCGGCATTGCCCGTCAGAATTGCCCGAAGTCGTCGATATTCTTCCTCGGTAATTTCACCCTTGGCCAGCCTGCTGTCGAGAATCATCAGGGAATCACGGGTATCGCGCTCCTTGAAGGATGTGAATTTCCTGGAGACAAAAAATTTATAGAGGAGGATGATGAGCGCAATGAGCAGGAGGACGTTGGCAACGGCGCCGAAAACGCCTCCCCCCATGAAATGCTGTCCCCATCCGGTGATGCAATGCGCACCTTGTTGCAGCATGACGTGCCCCGTGTTCGTCCTGCCGGGCGGGGCTGCCGGCAATGCTCTCTTGCCGCAGGCCCGCCCGGCCAGTCCATGTTACATGTGATGAAAACCACCACCGCTTTGATGATGCTCCCCTGTGCCGTTCATCATCGACCCGTGCATGAATCCATGCGGGCCGGGGCCGTATCCGCAGGGTTCACCGGCCATCATGCCGCCATGCCCCATCCAGGCCACGTTGTATTTTTCGGCCTGTTGACGCAATTCGTCGTGTCCCCTGGTGATGTTCTCGCTTAACGTCCGTATCCGTTTGGCATCGGGCGAGTTCGAGTTGATCAGGGCCTGAAGCTCGGCCCTGTCCGCGGCCAGATTGGAGCGCAGGGTCGCTGTCTGGTCGTAGTAGGCCTGCTGATCGGCAGTGTTGGCCACGGCTGTCCCCGCAGAAGCGGCATAGGCACTGGTGGCAAGGACCGCGGCGGCGAAGAGCATGCCAGCGACAAGATTCATTTTTTTCATGATGTGTACCTCCATTGTTCGAGTGAAAAGGAATGGGTTGCATCCTTTATAGCAGTTGCCGTGCCAGATGATATTTTTCAGATTATCTGTATGATATTTTTATAATATTTTTGACAGATCCCCGCTGGGTACGGAAAAACGGTTGCTCAAATTCTGATCGATGTCTAATTTTTGCTCGCTATCCTTCGCTGTGGCGTCTAAAATTTAATCACCCGCTGAGAGCGGGCGGTCCTCTTGAACGATCGAATGCAGAGTTTGCCGATGCAACAGAAGAAAATCTACGCCCCCTCCTGGTTGATTATCGGGATCAGTCTGGTGCTCATGATCGTCGTCTTGATCATGGGAGCCATGACGCATGAACGGGAAAAACAATCGGTGACGGCGCTGCTTCAGGAGAAGGGAGCGGCCTTGATCCAGGCCTTTGAGGCCGGCGCGCGCACCGGCATGATGGGGCTGTTGGGCGACGAGGCGCATCTGCAGGCTCTGCTGGAGGAAACGGCCCGGAGGTCGGACATTCGATTTATCGCATTGGTCGATGCGCACGGATATGTTCTCGCCGGCAGCGAGAAACAACGGGCTGGCGTCACGGTTGCGGATTTTGCCATCGGGAACGCCTTTGCCCCGAACGACACGGCCCAGTGGCGAATCCGGACAGATGCGCAGCAGGGCCGGGTGTTTGAAGTGTACAAGCGCTTTCTGCCCACCGGCGACGACGGCGGGGGGCATGCGCATCACATGGAGCACATGACCGGCATGGGCCATCATGCGGAGATGGAATGCGCATCGACCTGGATCCGCGACATGCCGAGGAAGGCCATCCTCGATGCGGAGAACCGGCCCACCATTGTCATCGGCATGGATATCAGGCCCTATGAAGCGGCTATTGCCGATGAAGCCCGCCATAACATCATCACGGCGGCCATCGTTTTTCTTGTGGCCCTGGCCGGGGTCGTCTCCCTGTTCTGGGCCCAAAATTATTGGCGCGGCCGCAAGCTGTTGGGGGATACCCGTGCCGTTGCCTCCGAGATTGTCCGGAGCCTGCCGGTCGGCATGGTGGTGGTGGGCAGTACGAACACGATTCTGTACATTAACGAGGTCGCCTGTTCGCTTTTGTCCGTCCCGGCACCCATGACCGAAGGGACACCGGCAAGCGAACTGCTTCCGCCGTCACTGGTCCGTCTTCATGCGGAGGCGACCGGACAAAAATCGCGCGGGGAGCAGGAACTGACCTTGACGACCGCGGATCATCAGCATGCTGTGGTCAATGTCAGCACCTCGACGGTCTTTGGCGAAGAAGGGCAGTATATCGGCTATATGTTCATTCTTCAGGACGTCACCGACCTGCGCAATCTGGAACGCGGTATCAGGCAGCGGGAAAAATTGGCCGCGATCGGCGATCTGGCGGCGGGCATCGCCCATGAAATACGCAATCCGCTCAGTTCGATCAAGGGATACGTGACCTACTTCGGGAGCCTGTTCGCCGAAGGAAGCGAAAACAGGGAGGCGGCCGCCGTCATGGCGGGAGAAGTGGATCGGGTGAACCGCGTGATTTCGGAACTGCTCGAGTTTGCCCGGCCATCGGACCTCAGGCGGCAACCGACCGACCTGCACACGCTTCTCGACCACGCCCTCCATATCATCGCGCACGATCTGCAGGGGGCCCATATCCGGGTCAATGCCCAGCTGCCGCCGGACCTTCCGCCGGTTGACATTGATCCCGACCGGATGACGCAGGTCCTGCTGAATATCTTGCTCAATGCGATCCAGGCGATGCCGCAGGGCGGAACGCTCACGGTCACCGCGCAGGTGGAGGAAGGAAGACTTGCGATTCGGCTGGCCGACACGGGCGAAGGCATTGCCGAGGAGGATCAGGCCAATATCTTCAACCCCTATTTCACCACCAAGAAAAACGGAACGGGCCTGGGCCTGGCCATTGTCCATAAAATCGTGGAGGATCACGGCGGCAGCATACAGGTGTGCAGCGCCTTGGGCGAGGGAACCGCTCTGATCATTCTGCTGCCCCTGCGGCGAGCAAAGGACGCTTGACATGAAGGGGACCATCTTGATCGTTGACGACGATGCGGCCCACCTCCGCATGCTGCAAACCGTCCTGGGCAGTCTGGGGCATGCGGTGATCCCGGCCACGGACGGAAGCGAGGCAATTGGTATCGCCGGGGAAAAGCCGTGCGATCTCATCCTCATGGATGTACGCATGACCAATGTGAATGGCATAGAGGCCCTCCGGCGGATCAAGGCGATCAATCCCGCCATCCCGGTTGTCATCATGACCGCGTATTCCTCGGTGGATACCGCCGTGGAGGCCATGAAACTGGGGGCCTATGATTATCTGACCAAGCCGCTGAACTTCGAGGAGATGAAGCTGGTCATCGAACGGGCCATGGAACATCTGCACCTCGCGCTGGAAAACCGTTCCCTCAAACAGAAGATGGGGTTGGACAAGAGTTTCGCTGAGATCATCGGTTCGAGCAGGGCCATGGAAAAGGTGGTCGAGATGGCCCGCATTGTCGCTCCCACCGAGGCGACCGTCCTGATCACCGGCGAGAGCGGGACCGGCAAGGAATTGTTCGCCAAGGCCATCCACGCCAACAGCGAACGCGGGAAGGGGCCGCTGGTCACGGTCAATTGCGCGGCCCTGACGGAAACCTTGCTGGAATCGGAACTTTTCGGGCATGAAAAGGGCACGTTTACCGGTGCCGACAGGCAACGGAACGGCCGGTTCGTGCAGGCGCACAAGGGCACGATTTTTCTGGACGAAGTCGGCGAAATTCCCCTCGCCATGCAGGCAAAGATCCTGCGCGCCATTCAGGAGCGGGAAATTCAGCGTCTGGGCAGCGACGAGGTTCAGCATGTCGATGTCCGGATCATTGCCGCAACAAACCGCAATCTGGAGGAAGAGGTCCGGAAGGGGACGTTTCGCGAGGACCTTTTCTATCGTCTGAATGTCATGAACATCCATATACCGCCCCTGCGGCAGCGCATGACGGACATCTCTCTGTTGGCGCAGCATTTCCTGCAGAAGTACGTGCAAAAGAACCGGAAGGAAATCAAGGGGTTCTCTCCTGCGGCCATGGACGTGCTCACGCATGCCTCATGGCCGGGCAACGTCCGGGAGCTGGAGAACGTGGTTGAACGGGCGGTGATCCTGGCCATGAATCCGTATATTTCCGAAAAGGATCTGCCGCAAACATTGACCGCAGGCTCCCCGGTTTCTTCCGGCGCGCAGCCCGCGCCCGGCGCCCTGGGAGGAAAATCGCTTGAAGAAATAGAAAGTCAGGCGATCAAAGAGACCCTGGAAAAGACCGAGGGCAACAAGAGCGAAGCGGCAAAATTGCTCAATATCACCAGAACAACACTTAATAATAAATTAAAAAAATACAATATATTGTCGTGATCGATGAAATGGGGCGGGATGTGGGGGGCGCCATGCCCTGAAACGAAACAAGCACCCGGCAGGGGGGGCCGGGTGCTTGTTATGAATGGTGGGCCGTTAGGGATTCGAACCCCAGACCAATTGATTAAGAGTCAACTGCTCTACCAGCTGAGCTAACGGCCCAAGTCAGAAAATCAAAGAAAAGGCAATCCGCCAGCGGCAGGAATTGCGAGCGCCTTTAATAGCACACCCGATCGGCAGCGTCAAGAGGGAAGCTCCGATAAAACCGCCTTGGCGGCGTCGGTTGCCGCCTTCTCCGGGCCGGGGCAGTGTTCCGTTCAAAAACCTGGAGAAATAACCCTTGACTTTCTGCCTTGTTAGCCTACCTTCATAGCATCTGTCCTTTTTACGCGTAAGGAGAATTTTTTTCTGTATGGAAACTGTGGAGCCGTCGTCGGCCGGCCCGGCGCCCTCTGGAGAGGAACCCCCTAGTAAGCCGTTCAAGTCATTTTTCGAAAAAGTCAAATCCATCCTCGGTTTTCGTGGCGCTCCCGATACCACCGAAGAGCTGGAGCACGAAATCCAGGAACTGCTGGAAGAGGGCGAGGAGCAGGGGTTGATCTCGGTCCACGAGGAGCAGATGATCAATTCCATCTTCGATTTCCGCGAGACCATCGCCTCCGAGATCATGACGCCGTCGGCGGAAATGGTCTGCGCCGAGCTGAACACCTCTGTGCCGGAACTCATCCGGCTGATCAACGAAGAAGGCTATACCCGGGTGCCCGTCTACGAAGGCACCCCCGACCAGATCATCGGCATTCTTCACGCCAAGGACCTGCTGCGCATCTGCGCCCGCGGCACCGACGACGCCCAGGTCGATCTCAAGGAATTTCTCAATCCCGTCGCCTTCATTCCCGAGTCCAAACCGATCACCGAACTGCTGCGCGAGTTCCAGTCGAAGAAAACCCATATGGCCATCGTGGTCGACGAGTTCGGTGGGGTGCGGGGACTGGTGACCTTCGAGGACGTGATCGAGGAGATCGTCGGCGAGATCGGCGACGAGCACGACGAAGAAGACAGCGACCTGCGGGTGGTGGACGAGCGCACGGTCATCGTCGATGCCAAGATCGACATCGAGGAGGTGGAAACCCACTTCGGGTTGAGACTGCCGGAAGGTCCCTACGAATCCGTGGGCGGGTTCATCATTCATCGCCTGGGCAAGGTGCCCCAGATCGGCGCGCTGGTGCAGGAGAACGGCTTGTCTTTCAAGGTGCTCGGCGCCGATCCGCGCCGGATCAAGAGTGTCCGCATAGTCCGCAACGATGATACCCAGCCGCAAAGCTAATGGTGCTGCGGTCCTGATCCTGGCGACCCTCGGGTCCGCCGGCCTGCTTGCTGCGGCCATGCCGGGCCGGGTCGGCTGGTGGCCGCTGCTGTTCGTCGGGCTCGCGCCCCTGCTCCTCTTCATTTACCATGCCCGTCCCGGCCGCAGTCTTGTGGCCGGATTTCTTTTCGGCCTGGTCTATCACCTGGCCCTGCTCTACTGGATTCTGATCGTTCTCGGCCGCTACGGCGGCCTGCCGCTGGGCCTTGCTTTGCCGGCCCTGGTACTGCTGGCCTCCTACATGGCCTGCTTTCCGGCGGTCTGCTGCTGTGTACTCAGCTTGATCGCCGGCCGCCACCGGCAGCGTTCGATGGCCGCGCTGGTGTGGACCGCACCGGTGGCCTGGGTCGGGTTTGAGTTCCTCCGCTCGGTGCTGTTCACCGGCTTTCCCTGGATGGATCTCGGCTACGGCCTGTTCGGCCAGCCCGTGCTGATCCAGGCGGCCGATCTCGGCGGCCACCATCTGCTCACCTTCGCCCTGGTGCTCTGCAACGGCCTGGCGGCGGCCGGTCTCGACCGGTGCCGCCGCGACTCTGCCCAGCGCGATCTTCAAGCGCGATGGCCGCTGCTGGCGGCCGTCGCCATCCTGCTCGGCATCGGCGGCTATTCGGCGGTGCGGCAGCAGACCCTGGCCGCGGCCCTGCCCCGGGCGCACCAGGCGCGGGTGGCCGTGGTCCAGGGTAACATCGACCAGGCCATCAAATGGTCGTCGGCCACCAGGGCGGCCACGGTCGATGCCTATCTCAGGCTTTCACAGCGGACGGTGCAGGAGGAGGGCGCCGAACTAGTGGTCTGGCCGGAAACGGCCCTGCCGTTCTATCCTCAGAGAGATCCCCTGATCAACCGGGTGGTCGATTTCGCCACGGCCAACACCACCTGGCTGCTCACCGGCGCGCCGCTGTACACCGTGGATTCCCGGGAAGACGGCACTGAGCGGGTGCGCTACTGGAACGGCGCCCTGCTCCTGGGGCCCGGCGGCCGGGTCGACGGGACCTACGCCAAGCAGCACCTGGTGCCCTTCGGCGAATACGTGCCCCTGCGCCGCCTGCTTCCCTTCCTGCAGCCGTTGGTGGTCAATATCGACGATTTTTCGGCGGGGACCGAAAAGGAGCCGCTGGTTCTGGGCGCGATGCGGCTGGGGATGCTGATCTGCTACGAGTCCATTTTCCCCGATATTGCCCGCGAAAGCGTGGATCGGGGCGCCAACCTCCTGGTCAACATCACCAACGACGCCTGGTACGGGCGGTCGAGCGCGCCCCATCAATCCATGGCCATGGCCGTGCTGCGGGCGGTGGAAAACCGGCGCGCCCTGGTCCGTGCCGCCAATACCGGCATCAGCGGCTTTGTCGATCCCCTGGGCCGGATCAGCAACCAGACCGGGATCTTCGTCGAAGCGGCCGAGGTCGCCTCGGTGCCGCTCCTCGAACAGGGCACGGTATTCGGTCGCGGCGGGCACCGGTTCGGGATGGCCTGCGCCGTACTCGTCGTTCTGCTGCTGGCGACGAGCCGCTTCCGCCGCAGGTGAGGAGGGCCGCGACGATCATTGCGGCCCTGACGGGCGATCTGTCCGGAAGGAGCCGGTTTTTCATCACTGTGGAGCCTTTCTTCCTTGAGACTTGCTCTCTTTCTGTTTAAAATGCATCTTTTCGTATAAGGCAGCGGACCGGCCGGCGCAGAGCCGTCGGCGGCGCCAGCGCGTTGACCGTAACGAGGCGCCCCTGGGCGGGCTCGTTTCTTTTTTATTTGTTGTTTTCATGTAGTGAGGTGGACCATGGCCGATGTAACCGAATCAGCGGAATCGCGACAATTGCTCGAGAGCCTGAAGGGCCGGATGCACGTGCTCAAGGAGCATCTTTGACTTGGATGGCAAGCGCGAACAGGTTGAACTGCTGGAACGGCAGACGGTCAGCCCCAATTTCTGGGACAATCAGGCCGAGGCCAAGCGGGTGCAGCGCCAGTTGGGCCAGTTGCAGGATCTGATCGGCATCTGGGACAAGAACTACACCGATCTCGACGATACCGGCATGCTGCTCGACATGGCGGTCGAGGAGAACGACGAGGAAACCTACAAAGAGGTCGTCACCAGTCTGGACGGATTGCGCCGCCGTATCGACCAGGTGGAACTGGAATGCATGTTCTCCAGCGAGCACGACGCCAACAATGCCATCCTCACCATCCATGCCGGCGCTGGCGGCACCGAGGCCCAGGACTGGGTCGGCATACTGCTGCGCATGTATCTGCGCTGGGCGGAAAGCAAGGGTTTCAAGGCCGACATCCTCGACCTGCTGCCCGGTGACGAGGCCGGCACCAAGAGCGTCACCATCATGGTCAAGGGCAAGTACGCCTATGGTTATCTCCGCTCGGAAGTGGGCATCCACCGGCTGGTGCGTATCTCGCCTTTCGACGCCAGCGGCCGGCGGCACACCTCCTTTGCCTCGGTGATGGTCATGCCCGAGTTGGACGACGATGTCGACATCGAGATCAACGACAAGGATATCCGCATCGATACCTACCGGGCCAGCGGCTCCGGCGGCCAGCACGTCAACAAGACCGACTCGGCCATCCGCATCACCCACTTCCCCACCGGGATCGTGGTCCAGTGCCAGAACGAGCGCAGCCAGCACAGCAATAAGGCCACGGCCATGAAAATGCTGATGGCCCGGTTGTACGAGCGGGAGAAGGAGGAGCAACAACGCACCCAGGAGAGTATCCAGGGCGACAAGAAGGACATCGCCTGGGGCAGCCAGATCCGCTCCTACGTGCTCCAGCCCTACCGCCTGATCAAGGATCACCGCACCAACACCGAGGACGGCAATGTCGACGCGGTTCTCGATGGTCGGCTCGATCCCTTCATCAAGGCCTTCCTGCTCTGGCAGCCCTGAGGCCGGCGCCGAAGAGGCCATGATCAGCACCATCCGGGAACAGCAGGAAGCGCAGGAACGGGCAGTCCTGTCGCCGTATGCCTGCCTGAGCAGCCGGTCGCGGGGACGGATGACCGCGGAGGAGGACTGCCATCTGCGCACCGCCTTCCAGCGCGACCGGGACCGGATCATCCATTCCAAAACCTTCCGCCGGCTGAAGCACAAGACGCAGGTCTTCCTCGCCCCGGCCGGCGACCACTACCGCACCCGCCTGACCCACGTGCTGGAAGTCTCGCAGATCGCCCGCACCTTGGCGGTCTGCCTGCGGCTCAACGAATACCTGACCGAGGCCATCGCCCTGGGCCACGACCTCGGCCACACGCCCTTCGGTCATGCCGGCGAGTTCAGCCTCAACGAACTGCACCCCAAGGGCTTCCAGCACTACCGCCAGAGCCTGCGCATCGTCGATTTCCTCGAAAACGACGGCCGCGGCCTCAATCTCACCTGGGAGGTGCGCAACGGCATCCTCAAGCATTCCAAGGGCTACGGCGAGATCCTCCCGGACGACACCTCGGCGCTGGCCGCCACCCTGGAAGGCCAGTTGGTGCGGGTGGCGGACATCATGGCCTACGTCAACCACGACATGGACGACGCCCTGCGCGGCGGCATGCTCGCCGGCGACGATCTGCCTGCGCATCTGCGGGCGGTGCTGGGCGATCGTTCCTCGCAGCGGATCAACGCCATGGTCGGCGACCTGGTCGCCACCACCCTGGCGCGCGACGACGGCCGGCTCCACCTGAGCGAGCGGATGAACGAGACCATCAACGAACTGCGCGCCTTCCTCTACGACAACGTCTACCGCAACTACCGGGTGCACAACGAGTTCGAGAAGGCGCAGCGGATCATCCGCGACCTGTACGGCTACTTCCTGGAACACGAATTCCCCGACAACGGCATCGGCGCCTGCTGCCGCCTGCGCCAGTCGGTGCAATCGGAGAAGGAAGAACGGCAGCGCCACCGCCAGGTCTGCGACTTCATCGCCGGCATGACCGACCGCTACGCCCTGGCCCTGTACGCGCAGATTTTCATCCCCAAGCCCTGGAGCGTGCTCTAGGGCGGTTCGGGTGCGGCAGCCGGAGGCGCCGGACATTCTTTCGCCACGGACTGCGGCAACACACTCATCCTTTCCAACCCTGCCGCCGGCGAGGCGGCGGAAGCAAACCCTATGCAAGCGACCGATTCAGACCATTCCGACAAATACGATCTCCCCAAGGCCTACGAATTCACCGAGGTCGAGCAGCGCTGGTACACCCGCTGGCTCGACGAGAAAACCTTCAGCGCCCGCATGGACGAGGGCAAGCCGGCGTTCGCCATCGTCATCCCGCCGCCCAACGTCACCGGCGTGCTCCACATCGGCCACGCCCTCAACAACACCCTCCAGGATCTCCTGGTCCGCTATCACCGGATGCGCGGCGACAACACCCTGTGGGTGCCGGGCACCGACCATGCCGGCATCGCCACCCAGAACGTGGTCGAGCGCCAGCTGGCCAGCGAAAAGCTGAGCCGGCACGACCTCGGCCGGGAGAAATTCATCGAGCGGGTCTGGGCCTGGAAGGAAGAGAAGGGCGGCACCATCATCAACCAGCTCAAGCGCATGGGCGCCTCCTGCGACTGGGACCGCGAGCGGTTCACCATGGATGAGGGCCTGTCGCGGGCGGTACGCGAGGTGTTCGTCCGCCTGTACAAGGAGGGGCTGATCTACAAGGGCGACTACATCGTCAACTGGTGCCCGCGTTGCCACACGGCCCTGGCCGACGACGAGGTCGAGCACGATCCCACCGACGGCAAGCTCTACCACATCCGCTACCCCTACGCCGACGGGTCCGGCCACGTGGTGGTCGCCACCACCCGCCCGGAGACCATGCTCGGCGACACGGCGGTGGCCGTGCATCCCGACGACGAGCGCTATCAGCACCTGGCCACCGTCGGCATCAGCCTGCCGCTCACCGGACGCACCATCCCGGCGGTCTTCGATCACCACGTGCAGCGGGAATTCGGCACCGGCGCCCTCAAGGTCACCCCGGCGCACGACCGCGACGACTACGAGATCGGCCTGCGCCACGATCTGCCCCGGCTCAAGGTGATGGACGACCGCGGCGTGATGAACGAGGCGGCCGGCCGCTATGCCGGCCTGGACCGGTTCGCCTGCCGCAAACAGATCGTGGCGGACCTGGAAGAACAGGGCTTTCTCGAGAAAATCGAGGACTACCAGCACGCGGTGGGCAAGTGCTACCGCTGCAGCACGGTGGTGGAGCCGACCACGAGCAAGCAGTGGTTCGTCAGCGTCCGGCCCCTGGCCGACAAGGCGGTGGCCGCCGTGCGCGAAGGGCGGATTGCGCTCTATCCCAACACCTGGTACCGCACCTTCTACAGCTGGATGGACAACATCCGCGACTGGTGCATCTCAAGGCAGATCTGGTGGGGCCACCGTATTCCGGCCTGGACCTGCGAGAGCTGCGGCCAGATGGTCGTTACGGTCGACGACCCGGATGTCTGCCCCTTCTGCGGCTCTACCCGGCTGCACCAGGAAAACGACGTGCTCGACACCTGGTTCAGCTCGGCCCTGTGGCCCTTCTCCACCCTGGGCTGGCCGGAGCGGACCAGGGAGCTGGCCACCTTCTATCCCACTTCGGTACTCATCACCAGTTTCGACATCCTCTTTTTCTGGGTGGCGCGGATGATGATGATGGGGCTGCACTTCATGGACGAGGTCCCTTTCCGCGACGTCTACCTGCACGCCCTTGTGCGCGACAAGCACGGCAAGAAGATGTCCAAGTCCACGGGCAACGTCATCGACCCGCTGGTGATGATTGAGCAGTACGGCACCGACGCCTTCCGCTTCACCCTGACCGCCTTTGCCGCCCAGGGCCGCGAGATCAGGATGGACGAGGAGCGCATCGACGGTTACCGCCGCTTCATCAACAAGCTGTGGAACGCGGCCCGGTTCGCCCAGATGCACCTCAAGGAGGCCGACCCGGCGATCGTCGCCCTGGCGGCCGACACCAGGGGACTGGCCCTGGCGCACCGCTGGATTCTGAGCCGGATCAACGTCACCATCGGCGCGGTGCGGGCGGCGCTCGACGGCTACAACTTCAACGAGGTGGCGCAGGCCAGCTACCAGTTCGTCTGGCACGAGTTCTGCGACTGGTATCTGGAATGGATCAAGGCCGATCTGTCCGGCGGGGACGCGGCCGCCCGCGACCAGGCCAGGGCGGTGCTGCTGGTCGTCCTGGAGCAGGTGCTCAAGCTGATGCACCCGGTGACCCCGTTCGTCACCGAGGAAATCTGGAGCCAGTTGCCCGGCCGGCGCGGCTCGATCATGGTCGAGCCCTTTCCCGAGACCAATCCGGCCTGGGCGGATGAAGAGGCGGAAGGCACGATGAACCTGCTCATGGGTGTCATCTCCGGCCTGCGCACCATCCGTACCGAGGCCGAGGTGCACCCCAGCGCCCGGATCGAGGCCACGCTCATCTGCCCCGACCCAGACAAGCGGCGGATGCTTAATGAATTTTCCGCCGGAGTGCAGGCCATGGTCCGGGCCAGTTCATTGACCATCGTCGCCGAGGGCACGGTTCCCGACGATGCCGGCCATGCGTTGGTGCAGGAGGTGGAACTGGTGGTGCCGCTCAAGGGACTGATCGACGTGGTCGGCGAGCTGGACAAGCTGGCCCGGGAGCAGGGCAAGCTGGCCAAGGAGCTGGAACGGGTGGTGGCCAAGCTCGGCACCGAAAAGTTCGTGCGCAACGCGCCCGCGGACGTGGTGGCCAAGGAGCGGGACAAGGAGGCCGAGCTCCGCGCCCGGCTGGCCAAAAACATGGAATCCACCGAACGGCTCTCCAAGCTGCGCTGATATGGACACCTTTCTTCTCGATACGCTCCTGCGGAATTTTCTCGCCGAGGACCTGGAGCACGGCGACATCACCACCGAGGCGATCTTTTCGTCGGAGGACCGGGCACGGGCCTGCTTCATCGCCCGTCACCCCATGACCGTGGTGGGCATGGCCAGCGTGGCCACGCGGGTTTTCCAGTTGCTCGATCCCGCCGTGGCCTGCACCGGGGCCGTGGCCGACGGCAGCCGGGTGGACAGGGGCGAGGTGCTGCTGTGTCTTAGCGGCGCCACCCGCACCCTGCTGCGGGGCGAGCGCGTGGCGCTCAACCTGGCGCAGCGGCTCTGCGGCATCGCCACCCTGACCTCGGCCTTTGCCGATGCGGTCAAGCACACCAGGGCGAAAATCGTCGATACCCGCAAAACCACGCCGGGGCTGCGTCTTCTGGAAAAATACGCGGTGCGGGCCAGCGGCGGCCGCAACCACCGCTACAGTCTGAGCGACGGCGTGCTGATCAAAGACAACCACATCGCCGCCTGCGGCTCGATCACCGAGGCGGTGCGCCGCGTGCGCGCCAGGGTGCCGCACACCATCAACGTCGAGGTGGAAACCGACACGCTCGCCCAAGTGGAGGAATGCCTGGCCTGCGGCGTCGGGGTGATCATGCTCGACAACATGGACCTCGCCACCATGCGCCGGGCGGTGGAGCTGATCGACGGCCGGGCGATCATCGAGGCCTCGGGCGGGGTCAACCTGGAAACCGTGCGCGGCATCGCCGAAACCGGGGTGGACATCATCTCGGTGGGCGCGCTCACCCACAGCGCCCGCGCCTGCGACATCGGCATGGACTGGTGGGAATGAGGCGCTGCCGGTTCCTCGTTCCGGCGCCCGGCTCAGCGTAACCAGGCTCTTTTTTTTTTCGGTTTTATTACCGCCCCAGAGGCCTGTTGCGAAAGCCACTTGGAGCTGAGGCGCCGTCTGGATGAACTGCATCTGGAGCGTCCATTCTGGGCGCACATATGTTGCGCGATTAGGTGAACAGGGCTGTCAATTTTTTTGTCTTGACCCAGACAGGCAACCCATCGATTTTATGGTGCTCCAGGCAGGATTCGAACCTGCGGCACCAGGATTAGGAATCCTGATCAAATACAATGAAATTGAATTGTTACAAATTATTGTCGTAATTTTGGGCGCATTTTTCTCAAGTCAGTACCTGGGAAACCCCATCCTTGATCCTGGCGATTATAACGCTTTTTCAGGAACATTGCCCACCATACAACCGTTGGTTCTTCGCCGACCCCCCTCCCGATTGTCCTCGGATCTTACGCACACTCAGTTCTGGCACCAATTTCCGGTTTTCATCAACATCCGGCGGTCATGCGGGGAATACAGCAAAAAAACTGAACTTCACTTCCTTGATCCCTTTACCTTCTTCTTAAGCAGCATTCCTTCCAGTTGCCCCAACCTCTCTTCCATTGCCTTCAATTGAAGGTTAAGCCCCTGATTCTTTGTGGTGTTCGTCGTAATTGACTTGTGACAGGTGTCAATCATCCTGGACAACAAATCGCTGTATTCCGTTCCCGATTCAAGAATCTCCAAAACCTTCAAGATTTTTCCCGAGACTCTTGATCCACAATCGCCCTCCCCTTGAGGCTTGTTGTTTTCGACAACAGCTTTCACCTCTGATTTGAGCGATACCGGAACGCCCGGTTCCGCCTCCACCACGTTTTTCCTTTCCTGGATGCTTCGCCCAAGCGTCAGCATCTCCTCATACGTCATTCCGAAATGGGTGGCAATCCTGGCCCGGATATCCTCCGCCCCTGGCTTGCGTCCTTTAATAATCGCATTGAGGTAGCCACGGTCGATGTTCTGAGCAATCGACAGTCGGACTTGCGCACCACGACCTTCTTTGCCGAGCAGGTGGTTTAAGGCCTCACGAAATTGGTTGGGTATGGAGTTGATCATAACTGAAAATAGATCAAATGATCAATTTTTAAAAGGAAAAAACGCAACTCCCGTGAACTGTTAAGAAACTTGCCTAAAAAGCACTTTGCCTTTCTGCTAACTCCTCATGGCATGGGATTCTTTACTCCCATAATTGTAAACCGATAGCATCGACGTGCTTAAGGAAAAGCATCACCATGAAGACATTCAAATGTCGAGGTTGCCATCGTGAACGACCGGCAAACCCCAAAGTCAAAGAACAAAACTATTGCGGCCGAGCGGACTGCCAACGAGCCCGAAGACGCGAATGGCAACGCAAAAAAATGGTCACCGATCTGGACTACAGAGAAAATCAACGTAACTCTCAGAAACAATGGCAGGAAAAGAATCCTGACTACTGGCGTAATTACCGTAAAAATCGTCAAAATCCCCTTCTTGCCGCACCTTTGCCACAGCTTGCAAAGATGGACACGTTACTGCCGAATTTCCACATTATTTCATGAGTATACGGCAAAGCCATCCTTGGATTCTGCATCGTCAAGATGGATGCGATACGTGCCCAAATAATCACGCTTTTAGCAAGTTATCCTGGTGCAAAATAGGACTCGATAGCCATTCCCGCCACCATTGCTACGATAGGCAACAGAAGATGAGCCCCTAACCGAATCAACAACGTATCACATTAAATTTTGGTCAGTTGATGAAGCATCGCCCCCTTGCTTACCAGGTCGCCATGGAGCTCATACACGCTGTTCGTGGCAATTGATTCGAGCGTGTTGTCAGCACAACACGAATTAATGACCCAGAGGTCATTAATTGACCAACTGCTCATTTATTTTAATAAAAACAATATGTTGACGTATAAATTTCGCGCTTTTTCATTGACATCTTATCATCAACCACCTTATTTAGTTGACCATGAAGACTACCAAAAAGAAAACCACCCAGAAAGAAATCGCGAAACAGGCTCACATCGGAGCGGATTTCCTGTCGCACATCATTTGCGGGGACCGTCGCTGTCCGCCAAAAGTAGCACTTCGGTTGGAGGAGGTGACCGGTATCAGCAAGGTAACCTGGGTCTGGGGCACTCCCGACGAAATCCGTAAAGCTGTCCATCAGGTATGCACACATGATACGAGACAACTCCGTAACGATTGACGAGGCTGCCCAGCTGGTCAAGTGCAGCTATCACACTATTCACCGGGCGATCAAAAAGGGTGAGTTGGCTGCCTATAAACCTGGGAAAACGGTGCTGATTTTGGAGTCAGATCTGAATACCTGGTTCCAGAGCAAACGCATCCGAGCGGTGAACGTTGGTAGACCACGCAGGAGAGTCGAGGTGGGCAAACGATGATGCGATGAGGGATCCGGCCAAACAGGCAAGAAATGGAGGCCTGCCATTACAGTGAATGATCAAAACTCTAGTGGTTCACGGGCCAGCAGTGCGATTATCGATCGCTGCTTTCAATCCCTTTCTCCTGAAATGCAGAAGAAAATCCAGGATCTTGAACTGGTCCCAATCCTCCCGGAGTGGCCGGATAAAATGCGGGGAATCCCCAATCTCTGCCTGCGGTCCGCTCTGTTTGGAGTGATCAGGCGCGGACGGCGGAGGGCCGTCAAGAAGGAAGTCATCGCTTCTCTTAAGGGAGTCACTATCCGCTACACCGGATGGCGTCTCGACCAGGGCGATTTCGATGTCCTGACCCAGACACTGCACTTCCAGGCCCGTCAAATCGATACGGCATCAAGACAGTTCCTCCGTATCAAGGTGAAGCCCTTCCTCACGGCTATCGGCCGTCAGACAGGAAAGTCTGGCAGAGAATGGCTCAAGGATTCCCTCCGGCGACTGACCGCGACTGCGGTTGAGATCGAGGCAGAACTCAACCAAGGGTACGGCAAGGGGATCTTCAGATATACCGGTTCCCTGGTCGATGAATTCTACTTCAACGATGAGGATCAGTCCTATGTCATCAGGATCAATCCCAAATTGACAGGACTGTTTGATGTGGGCTGGACGCAGTTGCAATGGCAGCAACGGCTTGGCCTCAAAACCGATCTCGCCAAATGGCTGCATGGCTTTTACGCCAGCCATCGACACCCGTATCCGGTCAAGATCATGACCCTGAAATACCTCTGCGGCTCTGAATGCTCTCGTCTGGTTGATTTTCGTCGGAGCCTGCGGGCGGCGATGGCCGAACTCCTCCAGGTTAACGCTGTGGAGGGATGGGAAATTGATCGGGACGACAAGTTGCATGTTGTCCGCAACTCATTCGTCCCTTCCCGGCATGAGGGGGCATAGCACTCACATTTGGGGGGCATAGCACCCACATGCAGGGGGCATAGCACTCACACCGGGGGGCATAGCACCCACACTCAAAGGGGCATAGCACTCACACTTAGGGGGCATAACACTCACGCCTGACCCTGTGAAATCCTCGTTAACCCCACGTAAATGCAGGAGTTCACGAGATCGGCCAACACCACCTAATCTTTTTTAATCCTTTTTTAATCTTAAAAGAAGGGCGAGCCGCCCTTGGGAAAATGACTCCTCCGAACCCCAGCCACCTCATCACTGATCAAGAGACCTGGCAAATGGCCATGGAATGGGTAAGAACGAATATGCATCTCGTCTCTTGGACAGCCCTTCCTTTCCTCCGATACATGGCAGCGGACAACGATGACCTCGTCCAGGAAGCGATTATTGCTGCCTTCGAGGCACTGATCGTCTCCCGGAACAAACAGGCCCCCCAGAGGTTCATCCCATTTTTCCGCGTTATCTTCAAGACTCACTGCCTCAGACTGGCCACCGGAATCCCCACTTCCCCTTTTCTGAATGACACCCTCCCGCACTCCTCTTTCGAGCAAGAGGAAGATGAAGAAGGCTTCCCAGAGCCTTTTCAGAGCGAGATTGAAGAAGCCCTGCAATCAGTCGGCGGCCGAAGACGAGAGGTCTGCACCTGGATCCTTGAGCAAGCCCAACCGGTCAGCACCATGGAGACGGCGCAGCATTTCAAGGTCAGCCAGCGCCAGGTCCGCCGGTTACTCCATAAAACCATTGAACAACTCACCAAGGCCGCATGATGACCGATCAACTCCCCACTATCGCCGAATACGCCCGCCAGTCACCGATTCCCAAGAAGGTCCTGCTTCTTCTGAACAGGGAGAACCTCATCCAAGACCCGCTCAGCGATGAAGACCAGATCGGTCTGCACCTGCTTGAGAAGGTATGGGGGCGCAAGGACGTCTTGCGTCCTCAACTGAACCGAATGTCCATGAGGGCCCGGATCAGTTTTGTGCGAACGGCAACTTTAAACTCCAAATGGGAGCGGTACGCCTATTCCCGTTTCTTCAACCAGGAGCTGGGGACCGGATTGTCTCTGGAAACGGTGGTCGAAGAGATCCAGACCACCTTTCGTTTTCGCCTGAGCAAACGGCAGATCAACCGGGTGAAAACCCTCCGGCATCAGGTGTGGACTGCGAAGAATCGGCCACGAAACGAGAAACAAGTAGAGCGGCGGGAAGAAGAAAAAAGCGCAAACTAATAAGTAAGAAACAACGTTTATTGACGATTACCGAAAAAGGGAAACGACCCCTTCTCGGAAAAAAATTCAGAAGCGTGCTCCCAACAGGTCACCCCCCGAGGAAAAAGAGGTGTGAGGAAAAATATGAACATATTCATGATCTGCATGCTGCTGACAACCCTTCTCCTACATCCTTCCCCGTTTTGGGCAAGAGAGATCAGACAGGAACCTTTTTCATTCATCCAGACGGTTCGGTATCCGGTACAGGATACCTTCATCGTCACCGGTGCCACCCGCCGGAACGAACTCGCCTGTCAGCATGCAGTCGGCAAAGATCAGGTATCCTGCCAGCTGTCGGTTGTACCCTTCAAGCTCGGCAGCGTGGAACTTGTCCCGACGGAAAGTGATCGGCTGATGACCGGTTTGCAGCGGTGCATGGTCACCCCCGCAACGGGGTTGATCGTCACCGGCCACGCCTGTGTCATCGGCCAGGAAAGCCGTAATGTGGCGCTTTCCCGGCAACGGGCGGAAAGTGTGGCGGCGGCGCTCCGGTCCCGTGGCTACACCGTGACCGAGGTGCACGGTGTTGGTTCTCGCCATCCGATCGCTGGCCCGGGGCATCTGGAACTGAACCGGCGAGTGGAAGTCGCTGTAAACGAACCATGACCTGCCGGATCGGCAGGAAAAAATAACCACAACGGAGGTGTCGAGGTGAAGCGTGTGAAACTTTTTTGCAAACAAATAGACAGGAACACTGGAATCGCAGCGCTCATGGTGTCCCTGCTCCATGCCGGCAACGGGTTGGCTATGACCGTGCCGGCCACCGGCTCCTTTGCCTATGACCTGTATGACATCGGGGTCAACCAGATTCTGCTGGGACCGGTGGGGTTCACCGGCGGCGTGGCTTGCATGTGCGTGGCCGCGATCCTGGCGATCCGGCAGATGATCCTGCCGGCGGCCGGGGTTGTTCTTGGCGGAGCCTTTCTGCTCAGGGCGAACACCGTGGTCGAGACCATCGGTGCTTTGATCTGTTGAGGACAAGATGGCCGGTTCATCCTCCAGGAAATTTCCCCAGTACCTCTCCCGCCCCTTCCAGGTGCTGTGGTTCGAGGTCGATGAGCTGGCCATTTTTCTCTTCACCCTCACCATTGCCCTGGTCTATGGCGGCATGGCCTGGATCGCTTTTGTCGTCATTCAGTATTTCTACACCCGGACCAAGCGGAGCAAACCGAGGGGATTCTTGAAGCACATCCTCTATGTGTGCGGATTTCTGCAGATGAAAAACTATCCCGGATATTTCCACCAGGAGTTCCACGAGTGAAAATCACTTCCTATCTGCAACAGAGCAGTAACCTGTTTGCCGCCAATCAGTTGCTGCGCTTTGTGATCGTCGTGTTGTCGGGTTGCCTGGCATTCACCTCTTTCATGGCCTACAGGGCGGTGCGGTACCAGAAGGTGATCCTCATTCCGCCGCACATGACCGGCACCGTGGAATTTGTCCAGGGTAAGCCGGCCGAGGGCTACCTCCGAGAGATCAGCCAGCGCATCATCAACCTGGCGACCACCTACTCCCCGCATACGGCGCGGAAGCAGTTCAACGAACTGCTCGTCTACTATGCGCCCGAGTCGTACCCCGAGGCCTCCACCCTCTGGTATTCCCTGGCTGGCCGGGTGGAAGAGTCCCAGGTCAGTTCCGCGTTCTACACCGAGAAGATCTCTCTGAAGGACAACCGCATCGAGGTCTTCGGCGACCTGAAACAATACACCGGCAACACCCGGCTGGAAAACAGCATCCGGACCTATTGGCTTGACTATCAGGTCAGGGACGGCCGCTTTTACCTGTTATCCTTCAAGGAAAAAGAGAAAACCGGGGAAGAGAGGAGCGAACAACGATGAAAAAAATGACTGCAACCTGCTGTCTCCTGCTCGTCTCGGGCAAGGCCTTGGCCGGGCAAGGCGTGCCGGCAGAGGTGCCCACCATGGTGGAACTCTCGGGGCGGGAGATCAACCGGATTGTCTGCCCCGGTCAGATGACCGACCTGATCTTCTCCGAGGAAAAAGGGCTGACCGGCCACTTCTCCGGCAACAACGCCTTTGTCAAGTTCACGGCCGAGGAGGTTGGCGGCAAGCTCAAGTACAGCAAGGAACCCAGCGAGATCTATGTGGTCTGCAACGGCTCGGTTTATACCATCATTGGGGCTCCGGCGGAAATCAACGCCGCCACCGTGCGCCTGGCCTTGCCCAAGAGTGAGACGGTGGAGAAGAACATTGCCCGCTACAAGAACATGCCGCTGGAGAAACAGGCCCTGCAACTCATCAAAGAAGCGTATGGTGGTGCTTTTCCTTCCAGCTACCAGGTGACCGACAAAACAGTGTCTGTCTCTCTTTGCCCGGATCTGGATCTTGTACAGCAGCAGATCATTGAGGTGGAGGGCGTCGGCCTTCGTCTCAAAACCTTCAAGGCAACTTCCAGACTGACCACGGACATTGATTTGGAGGAAAAGACCTTTCTCTCATCGGCCATCGGCAACCCGATTCTGGCGGTGGCGGTTGAGCAGCACACCCTGAAGCCGAAACAATCGACCCGGGTGTTTGTGGTCGAAAAGAAGGAGGCCTTGCAAGGGCCAATGACAAGTATGGAAACCGGAGCGGAACGATGAACATCAAGGACCGGTTCAACCGGTTGTCGCCGGTGAGGAAAAAAGTGGTCATCTGGTCGCTTCTGGGCGCTCTCCTCCTGACGCTCACGGTCACCGGCTACAACTCCCGATCGAGCCATCGTGCGGGGCAGAGTGCCGAACGAGGCAAGGATACCCGACTCGACCAGGATCTGATGGAGAAGACCGTGGTGCGCGAGTATCGCCGGAAACTGGAAGAGTTGGAAGGTCGCGTGTCCACTATGCAGCGGGAGCTGGAGCGTGACAGGAAAGAGCCGGAGGTGGCGGAGAAAAACAGAAAGGAGCCGGAACCTGCAAAGAAGGACCTGCCCAGGATTCCCGATGCCTCGGAGATTGAACGGAGCAAGGCGACCTTTCCCCCTCCCATGCAACCTCCCGCTTCGGATGCCGGTGATGGCTCTTTACATTCCTCATCGACCGGTGGCCAGAAGGACAAAAAACGGATCGGCAAGATCACCGTGGTGAAAAACGATACCCTGCCCAAGGGAGATCCCAAGAAAAAAGGTCGAACCGTCTACCTGCCGCCTTCGTTCATGGAGGCCAACCTACTGACCGGCTTCGATGCGGCAACTTCGGGATCGAGCAAGAACAGTCCCGAGCCATTGCTGCTCCGGATCAAAACCCCGGCGGTCCTGCCCAATGATGTGAAAGCCGAGTTGTCCGGCTGCTTTGTCGTGGCCGAAGCAGTCGGCCGCTTAGACAAGGAACGGGCCGATGTGCGCCTGGTCTCGCTCTCCTGCCTGAGCAATGAAGGCAAGGCGGTGATCGATACCCAGGTCAAGGGCTTTGTCACCGACTCGGATTCCAAGGTCGGCCTCTCGGGGCGGGTGGTCTCTCGCATGGGCGCCGCCACGGTCCGGGCCATTGTCGCCGGCCTGTTCGAGGGGGCGGGTGATGCGCTCAAGGCCTCGGCCACCACCACCTCGACCTCGGCACTGGGCTCGACCTCGACCATCGACAGCTCCCAGATCGGCAAGTCCGCTCTGGGCACCGGACTCTCCCAAGGCGCCCAGACCATGAGCGATTTCTACCTCGACCTGGTGAAGCAGACCACGCCGGTGATCGAGGTGGGGGCTGCCAAGAAGATCACGGTCATTGTCTCCGAGGGCAAGGAATTGGAGATCAGGGACATCAAGAACAATGAAATCGCGCAGCAATAAGCGAGGGATTGCCATGAAACGATTGTGTACCTGCCTGCTGGTTCTCAGCCTGGTCTCAGGATGCGCCAGTGTCAAGGATGCGGTGAATCCTTACGAGGAAAATTTCAAGTGCAGGGCCAAAGACAGCGAAGGCAAGTGCGTCGACACGCCGTCCGCCTATAAGGAGGCGCGGCTCCCTGACAATCAGAATACGAACAGTTCAACCAGCACCTCCCAGATCGAGGCACAGGACAGCCGCTACAAAACACTCGTCGATCTGCTGGAAGCACCGGAAACCCCGGTCCTCAATCCTCCCAAAATTCTTCGGGTGCTGTTGTTGCCTTACAAGGGGGAGAATAACGAACTGTTCATGACCCGGTATGCTTACCTGGAGATCGAACCTTCTCAATGGGTGCTCACCGAGGTCAGCGAGAAGAAACCATGATCTCCTTTTTTGAGCGCATGGGCCTGGCCTCAGGCGAATATCTCAAACAGGCCGATCTTGATCGGATCACCAACCGGTATCCCTTCTCCGCCTATCTAAATTACCTGGCCTATGACTACAATCTCGATGTGTACCTCAATCAGGATTGCAGCCTTGGTCTTCTGTGGGAATGCACGCCCCTGACCTTTGCCGGGCCCAAAACCCTGACCTCCCTGGAAGGATTGTTTCGGGCCGGCTTGCCCAAGGGGAGTGTTCTCCAACTGATCCTCCATGCCGATTCCCATATCGCGCCGGTTCTGGAGGCCTATCGGGAAAGCAGGACAATGGACGATATCATCGTCCGCACCAGCACCGACCAAATCATTGCCTTTATGGAGGAGGGCCGCCAGGGACTTGCGGCCTGCAGCAATATCCCGGTGCGCAATTTCCGGTTGTTCGTCGCGGTCAAGCTGCCCGGCGACACGCCGGAAGTGCCGGACCCCAAAGATTTCATCGACCGCAACAAAGCCAAGCCGTTGCAGGACATCAAGCGTCAGGTCACCGAAACCCTGAAGGCAGCCTTGCTGTCACCCCGGTCCATGCAACCGGGCGACCTGCTTGAATGGACGCGCCGGTTGTTCAACCACTATCCTCCGGGATATCCGGAGCATAACTTCACCGCCTACAACGATACCATTCCGCTACGCAAACAGATCATTGGCGCTGATACCGTGGTCCGGGAGCAGGGGGACCATCTGCAGGTGGGCGACAACTTTTTCTGCTGCACCACGCCCAAGACTATCCCCACCGAGATCGATCCGCTGCAGACCAATGCGCTCTTTGGCGGTATCTGGGGTCTGGTCTCGGATATGGACCAGATCAAGACCGGGTTCCTCTATACCCTCAACATCCTTTTCGAGCAGGGGTTGGAGACCAAAATCCACGCCAAATGCAACCTGCTCTTGAACCAGCAGGCGATCGGTTCCCTCTCCCCCTTGCTGCGGCGCAAGCAGGAGGAACATTTGGAGGCGGCCGATGCCCTGGAACATGGAGTCAAGTTTGTGCGCATTATCCCAGTCCTGCTGGTCTGGGACAAGGACCTGGAAAGAGCGAGGGAGTCCTGCACCCGGGCCAGGAGGCTGTGGGAGGATAACGGCTACGTCATGCAGCAAGATACCTTTGTCCTCAAAATCCTCTTTCTCTCCGCCCTGCCATTCTGCCTCTATACCACCGGAAAGAACATCGACAATCTGGAGCGGGATTTCATCGCTCCGGTCCCCTCGGTTACCCCACTACTGCCGGTGCAGGGAGATTTTGCCGGTTCAGGCGGGGTGCCGAAACTGATTTTCACCGGCCGGAAGGGACAGCTAATCTCCCTCGATTTTTTTGCCAAGGGCACTCCCAACCACAACATCGTCTGCGGGGCCACCACTGGTTCGGGCAAGTCCTTCCTCGTCAACTTCCTTGCCTTCAATTATTACGCCTGCGGTGCCCTGGTGCGGATCATCGACATTGGCGGTTCGTACAAGAAGATCGCCAACATGCTGGGGGCCCGATATCTCGATTTCCAGCCGGGAACCACCGTCTGCCTCAATCCGTTCACCTCCATCGAGGAGCCGGACGAGGAGTTGAAATCGGTCACTGCGGTCTTTGCCCAGATGGCCTATTCCAACTCCGACACCGAACGGTGCGATGATACCGAGCTGAATATGATGCGCAATGCCGTGCGCTGGGCCTGGTTCAGGAAAGGCCAGGAGGCCGATGCCGATACGGTCTATGAGTTTCTGGCTAAATTCCCGGAGGTGCCGGATGCTGATTTCGACTCCATGAGCGATAACCCCACCCTGGTCGAGGTGGCGAGAAAGCTGGCCTTCAATATCCGCGAGTTCACCAGCCACGGTTTCCATGGCAAATTCTTTACCGGCCCATCCACATTCGACATCCACCGGGACGCTTTTGTGGTCCTGGAACTTGAAAATCTCAAGATCCAGCCCGATCTCTACCGGGTTGTCACCCTCCTGGTGCTCAATGCGGTCACTCAGGATCTCTATCTCTCCGACCGGTTCCGCTCCCGGCTGATCATCTTCGACGAGGCCTGGCAGTTCCTGGGTAAGGCGGCCATGCTCGCCCCGGTGGTCAATGAGGGCTATCGCCGGGCCCGGAAATACAACGGCAGTTTCATGATCATCACCCAGTCGATTCTCGATCTGGACAGTTTCGGCGAGGTGGGCCGGGTGATCAACGGCAACTCGGCCTTCAAAATTTACCTCGAATCCTCGGATTTCGATCAGGCCCGCAAACAGGGGCTGATCGAATACGATGATTTCGTCCTCCAGCTCCTGAAAAGCGTCAAGTCCAATCCCCCAAAATACTCGGAGATCTTCTTCGATACCCCCTTTGGCCTCGGGGTAGCCCGGCTGGTGGTGAACAACTACGACTATTTCATCTACACTTCCAAACCGACCGAGATTGCGGCTATCGAAACCATGGTCAGAAATGGCTCAACCTATCATGAGGCTATTCTGGAGATGGTTGCCCGGAGGGAGCAGGATGAGATCTGAGCTGATACTCTTCACTCTGATGCTAACCGGGGCCACACCAACACTTGCTGTGCACAAGCAACTGGAGACCGTGGGGAGAACGTATCCCATCGTCGAACCTGATATCCTGGAAGAGCTACGGCAAAAAACCACTGGGATTGATGTGGAAGCATTGAGGAATAAGCATGACCGCTACCAGCCCTCCAACCTGCATAAACTGCCCCGTGCTGCAGCGGATCGAGTGTTCACGGTGGACATGACCTATACCCTGGACCACGATATACAAGATGAAGACAGACGGCTGCTCTACCCCCACGGCTTTGCCTTCAATCCTTTGCAGTACGCAACGCTGACCGGAGGACTGGTGGTAATTGACGGCAGCGATCCACAGCAGGTCGACTGGTTCAAGGCTTCTCCCTACTTCCAGAATCATCGCGCAATCCTTCTGCTGTCCGATGGCTATGCTCCCAAGCTGAAAAGTGAGCTGCAAAGATCGGTTTACTATCTGACCCATGACATTGCCGACCGTCTCCATCTGAAAGCGGTCCCTTCCATGGTGATCGAGCAGGACCGGACGATAACGGTCCGGGAGGTGCGCCTTGAAGAGAAACGCTGACTTGATGCTGGCCCTTGGCTTCTTCCTGCTGTTTTCCATCTCGGCCTTCGGCAAATCAGGAACGTCATTTAACCCGATCACCGATATCGATTGGAGTGAAATAGATTTCACCTTCGAAGGGGTGTGCTTCTGCCCGCGTCCACCGCCAGTCTTTATGGAGACCGGGATAATCGTCAGTTACTGGGAGCCTTTCCTCCTGCTGGATACCTCATCGATTGCCTATTATTCGGCCATGTTGGGTAGTTCGGTCGGCGGAACCTTAACCGATGAACTGGGGGGCAAGAACAAAAGCTCGGACGCGGTCGATATCGCCAATGAATCCACCTTTGCCCAGTCGCACGCCTTTCTCCTGCCTCTTATGGTCGGGATCTGTCAGCGCGACGACTATGGCACCTGGTGGAGCGAGTACGACGTCCTCTGGCAGAACGACGAATTGGCGGCATTACTCACCCCCGAGGCCTCCCTCTTTGCCAACAAGGCGATGGTCATGGCCTGCATGGCCGATGCCACGGCCGCCAATGCCGGCTGGCCGCTCGATGCCATGCCCTGGTGTGTCGGCAGCGGCGGCTCGGCTTATCCCATGACCGGCCATGTCGACAACGACAATATCGTCCAAGCCAATGCCACCGCCGCCTATAGGATGCTTTACAAACTCAATCGGATCGGGATGATCTGCGATCCCTCTCCGCTTTGCGGCTGCATACAAACTCCCATCTGGATCAAGAGCCACTACAAGATGAATGTGGCCCGGCCGGGGATTCGCGGAGTCCATCCCATCGGCAGGGCAACGAAGCTCTACGATTCCGGGCTCAATCCCCCGTATATGGGGGCACTGGGCTCGAATGACGAGTTCCTTTGGGTGGTTTATCGACAACAACGGTGCTGCACATGCTGCGAATGAAAGGGGGCATACTCTGTGCAGCTCTGCTGATCGTCCTTCATCAGGCTGAAGTGAGGGCAACGCCGGATGAGGCAATCAAGGAGGGCGTGGCGAGGGCACAGGAAGAGGCCTGGAGGCAAGCTGCCAGCTTGGAGGTGGAGAAGACCACCGAGGCGAGCAAAAAGACCGCTGAATCGCTCTACCTTTCCGAAAATACCCATGTCGGGGAAGGGGAAAAGGCGGCGCAGCAGACGGTAAAGCAGTTCAATTCGCCAGCATTCCAGGATCAGTTGCATTGCCAGCAAGCGAGGATACAAGGGAGCCTGCCAGACAGAAAGGATAGGGAAACGGTCAAGCAAGCCGGCAAGCTCACCGCTTCGGAATCGGTCTACCTTTTCCTCTCCAGTTCCATGCCGGTAACAGTCGTCAACCGGTATTTGATCGATCTTGCCCGGGCCAACGATAGCAAGATGGGCCCGGTCATGTATGGTTTACCCCAAGGGATACGTGACAGGAGCGGCAGTGCTCGCTATTTCAGCCAGGTAACAAAGGGGGAGCTGAGTTGCCAGGATAAGCCTGGGAATGCTTGTCAACGATTGCAGGTCCCGATCCGGATCAACTCCACACTGTTCAGCCAGTACGGCATCACTCAGGTGCCGACCCTGGTATACGACAACGGTCAACACTCCTGGGCAATCCAGGGGGATGCCGACCTTGCCTATCTGCTGGAGAAAATCGGCAAGGAGGCAAACAGTCCCGCTCTCGCCCATCTCAGCGGCAGTATTCGAGGTACCTATTGAATCAGTCGACCACACCGCAAGAACGGCTCGAAAGCAAACCGGGAGCCGGAAAATCACCAACAACTCCCGGATACGTGGAGGTGATCTGTATCGCAGCGATCGTCGCTGCGGGAGCATTGTTCGGCTACGACCATTATTTTGCTCCCAAAGTAAAAGTCTTTGACATGAAGGGGTACCTTCGGGAGCAGAAGGCCATGCTCACCGCCGGAGAAATCACGGAGGAGCAGTGGAAGCAAGGGCTGGATGCACTGGAAAAGGTGCTCAGGGAACAACCTGAGCGTCACCTGATCATTTTGAAGGATGTGGTGCTGAAAAATGGAAGCGATCCGGAAATCATCATCAAATAACCGATTGAGGTTGAATCGCAGGGAACAGACGGTGGCCATCGTCTTCCTCGCTTTTGGACTCTTGGGAGCCTGGCTGCCCGCGCGGATCACCGTTGCCACCAGCGATTCGCTGGACCATCGCATCTTTTTTCTGCGTCCTGTTACCACCAAGATCGAGACCAGCGATTATCTGGTGTTCCGTCACCGGGATATGACCCCGGTTCAGCAGGGGTTGCGACAGGATCATGAACTGATGGTCAAAAAGGTGGGTTGTCTTCCTGGAGATCTGCTGACCACGGATGCCGGGAGGAACTTCACCTGTAACGGCAGAATCCTGGGCAAAGGCCTGGAAGCTGACAGTAAGGGCCGGGAGCTGCCCCAGTTTACCTTTAATGGCCAGGTTCCGGAGGGCAAACTGTTCTTGGTCGGCACCCATCCCCGCAGTTATGACAGTCGATATTTTGGATTCGTCGATGCAAACGAAATTCTCCATAAGGCACTGCCGCTTTGGTAGCTTCTGCTGGGGCTTGATTCTGCTTGCCTTGCCGGTCTGGGCGGGCGTTCATGTCCCACCGGCTACTTTTTATCAAGACACCAAGCACGGCTGGTTCTGGTACGAAGATCCGGCTCCGGAAGAAACACCACGGGAACAGCCGGAAGATGCTTTACAATCGTCTCGGACAACCCCTCGAAACGTTTCGCTGGCACAGTATTCCACGGAAGAGCTGTGGAACCTGCACCCGGACGATTTTCAAAATCTCCTGAACGGCCTGCAGAAGAAGGCAGTCCAGTATCCCACGGAGCAGCATATCCTGGAATATCTCTCCATCCAGGACATTGCCCGGCGCAAGGCCCTGGCCTATGCCAATGCAGCCCAATACGTCACTCAGAAGCGAGCCGACCTGTTCAACATCAATCAGGTCTATCCCACTTCAAGCCCGGGAGTTGCCGCCAGAGTACAGTTGCAGCAGGACGAGATCGCCGGCACGATCAGCGCGGCCAGAAGCGATCATGCCCTTCTGTTTTTCCTGGCTCCTGGTTGCAGCTTCTGTGACAAGCAGTCCCAGATTTTGGCCTACTTTGTCGACAAATACGGCTGGCAGATCAAACCGGTCGATATCAGCAGGGAACCGAATATCGCCCTGCGGTTCAATGTTACCTCCACACCAACCCTGCTGCTGATCAAGCAGGACCGAGACCAATCCATGCCCATCTCTACCGGGGTGGTCACGCTTCCCGAGATAGAACGTAAACTGTACCAGGCGATCCGCAACATGCGGGGTGATACCGCCTTGGATTCGTTTACGACTTACGATTTCCAAAAAGGCACCGCTCTGGATCCGACCTCGATCCTGAGGACGCAACAACCCTGGAAAGAGGTGGGGAAAGAAAAGCTCAACTCATCATCGAGGAATACGCCATGAAAGGGAAACAGATGGTTGCGGTTCTTTGCCTGACCATATTCGCCCAAACGGCGCAGGCCGGTTGGGTCGATGACTGGCTGCAACAGCAGGCAGGAACAACGCCGAACTACTTCAGCGGCCAGCAGCGGGGCTATTACTCCGGGGGCAGCTTTTCGGGACGCTGGCACAGCACGGCCGAGTATCCCGTCACCGTGGAGGTCCCGCGCATTAAAAGCGGCTGCGGTGGCATCGATGTATTCATGGGTGGCTTCAGCTTCATGAACACCGATTACCTGGTCAACAAGCTCCAGTCCATCCTGTCCAATGCCCCGGCGGTGGCCTTCGACCTGGCTTTGAAGACCCTCTGTGAGCAGTGCTCCAACACCATCAAGAACTTCGAGGCGCTTGCCGATCACCTCAACTCCATGCAGATCGACGAATGTGCCGCCGCCAAGGAATTGGTGGGAGTCGTGGCTGACGAAAACGGCTTTCATTCCTCCGAGGTTATGCGGGAACGGCTCGGCACGGCCATCAAGGAGAACAAGCTGGTCAGCGGAACGGCCGAGATGTGGGATATCCTGACCAAGGAAGATCGGGCCAACAACAATCAGCCCCGGCCCGCCGATGTGGCGGCCGTCACCAGCGGCTGCAACGCCGACATGACGAGCATCTTTCTTTCCGGGGGTTCATTGCTGAATAATATCGGCACCCGGATGAGCATCCCTGCAAGCCATATCGACTTGATTCGCGGATTGGCTGGTGATGTGCAGTTAGAGGGGTCGGCCAACGCTTACCGGGTTTCGGCCATCCCGCCGTGTTCCCAGAACAATCCCGATGACATCAAAGCCTTCACCGACGGCGAGGTCTATGTCAAGAACTTGAGCGGGACATGCAGCCAGATCAACGATGCCAATCGCGATCTGGTCGCCCATATCAGCACTACCTTGAACAGCATCGCCGACAAGGTAGAGAACAAGGGAACCCTGACCGCAGCCGAGCAGACCTTCTTGGAGGCCAATCCGCTTTCGACTCTGCCAATCCTCAAAACAGCGGTAGGGACCAGCACCAGGACGTCGATCATTCCTGGTCTGGCGGACATCACCGCCAAGGCTTACAGCCTACAGATGCTCTCGGATCTCTATATCCGGGGTGAGGCCATTGCCGCCAAGGCCAAGGAAGTGCTGGAGAAAAAGACCGGACCGACCGCCGGCCAAGGCCCGGAGAAGTGCGCTGCCGTTCTTTTTGCCGAGCATGCCGACCAGAATATCTCCGTCATGCTCAAGCGGATACGGGAGTTGAAGGAGGCTGCGAAAACCAGCTATATCGCCTCGGCCAATGAGATGAATACCATTGTTACCTACCTCAACCACATGCAGCGGATGGAGACCCAGATGGCCAGCGAGATCACCCGACGCTACGGCAAGGATCTGGCAGCCAGGATGCAGTTGTGATGATCATGATAAGCACGATGCGAAGGAGGATGCCGTTCCATCTGGTTTTGATGGGTATCCTTTTATCGGCTGGGCCCGCGCTGGCCTTGGACATGGAATATTATACCTACGGAGGCTTCAATCCTATTGTCCAGGCATTCATCCGCATCGCGTTGATCTTCAGTGATGCGGGCTACCAAGGGCTCATCTTCGTGATGACTGTTATCGGCATCATTGCTGGCGCTGCCGCCTGGATCGCCAAGGCTACCACCGGCGCCCGGATCATCCCGCTCACCTGGACCGTGCCGGTAATCTTCGGGGCCATCATCTACCTGGCAGTCTTTGTGCCCAAGGGCCACATCACCGTTTATGACCCGGTCTTGAATCGGTTTCAGACGGTGGGCGATATCCCCGATGCCATCGTCTTCACCGCTGGCACCCTCAACCTGATCGAGCGCGGTCTGGTGGACATCATCGACACTTCGGCGGCTCCCGATGCAGCCTATACCCAGACCGCTGGCGGCATTGGCTTCAAGGCCCTGGAGTCGGTCAAGGGATCCTCGCCCAAGGACAACTATGCCCGCACCTCCATGATCCGCTACGTCAAGGACTGTGTGACCTTTGAACTGATGCGGCCGGGCACCACCCTTTCTCTCGATGACCTGCGCAACACCAGTACCGATTTCCTGGTCAATCTCGCCCAGGCGGTCAATCCGGCGGTCTATACCGTCTATTACGACGCCACCAATCCGGCCGGCGCCGCCATGAGCTGTACCCAGGCCTGGAACACCCTGCAACCGATCTATGTCACCGCCGCCAACTACAGCGAAGCAATCCGCAAGGTGTGCAGCAAGGCCTATTACGATCCAAGCAGCGCCACCGAATTGGCCACCTGTCGCAATCAAATATCAAATACACTCAATTTCACCACCGGCACAGCAGTGACGCCAGAGCGAATCATCCAGCAGCGGCAGATAGCCGAGATCCTTTACAACTTCTATTTCCAGGATGATGTCGAGACCTCGGTGCTGATGGAGAGCGACCGCAAGATTACCACCTCCGGGCTGGGCATCGGTCTGACCATGAACGAGTGGATCCCGGTCATCCGGGCAGTGATGACCGCCATTGCCATTGGCGTGATCCCGTTCCTGGTGCTCTTTCTTCCCACTCCGATTGTCGGCAAGGCAGCTTCGGTGATGCTGGGCTTTTTTGTCTTCCTCTCTACATGGGGCGTCACCGATGCGGTGATCCATGGGGCGGCTATGGATTACGCCGCACGCAGCTTCGAAGAGGTCCGGCAATCAAGTCTCGGCGTCTATGCCATGGCGGCCCTGCCTTCGGTCTCCACCAAGATGCTGGCCATGTTTGGGGTCATCCGCTCCGCCGGGATCATGCTCGCCAGCCTCTTCTCGATGATGCTGATCCGCTTCGGTGGTCATGCCTTGGCCATGTTGGCAGGCAACCTGAGCGGTCTTGTGCAGGGAGCCGGCAGTCATGCCGGCGCCTTGCTCACTCCAGATGGCCTTTCGTCCGCCATGCGTCAGCAAACCAGGGCTGCTGGTTTACTGGATGGGATTGCCGAACATCGGTTTGCCAACCTGGCTGCCGCTGAGTCCTGGGGCCTGCACAAATCGGTTGGCGGCTATACTGCCGCCATGAATGCCCGCAGAAGTTTACAACAATCGGGGCAGATTCAGCCCATGACGTCGCAGGGGGCCTTCGCCGCAATGATGGCCTCGGCCAACCAGAGTGTTGGCACCGCCTCCGGACCAGTGACCGTCTCCACCGGTCCGGGTGGCACTGCAACCCGGATGCGGTCTGAATCAGTCAACCCGGACGGTTCTTCCAGTGTCGTCACCCTTGGTCCAGGCGGGACCGGTACCCACGAAGATATCCTTGCCGCCGGCAAAGCCTCCTATGCCGTGGATAGTGATGGAGCCAGAACCACCACCCATGCCTCGGTGCATGGCCTTGATCCGGTCAAGGTGGGAGCTATGGCAGTACAGCAGAAGGTAGCAGGTGCAGCCAGGACCATGGGAAGTGACAGCAACTGGGGAATGCTCTGGCAGCAGGTGCAGAGGGATAGTCTTTCCGGTGGGGAAAACAAGAGTTACTCCGACACGCTCAACAACTCTCTCAGCAACAGTTGGAAACGGGCATTTAATGATCAGTCCAGCTTTATCCACACGTTGGATGAAACGCAAAGGACTCAGATCCAGGGAATGCTGGGTGCTGGAGGAGGTATCAAGCAAGCATCGGTCGGTGCCAATGGGCAACTGGCAATAGTAGGGAATGACGGAGAACGGGTCAGTTTCAACATCTCCGAAGATACCGCCAAAGCTTTTTCCCGAGACGAAGCCAAAGTGCGCTCTGAAGCGGTCGCTCAGACATTTAGCAATGGTCGCGGGTTGGATTACCTGGCCAATATGGCCAAGCGTATCGGGGCTACAGAGGCATACTCCATCATTGACGAAGCCAGGTCAATCAGCAGGTCGCAGGAATCTTATGGCGCAGATCTGACCACGGCTTTGGTGAAGAATTATGCCCGAGAGCGGTATGGCGAGGAAACCCCGGAGACGATCCGCAAAACCATCAGTGATTTCAATAACTATGTTACGCAACACGGCGCAGCTGGCATCAACAATATGCGTGACATTGTCAGTGGCTTTGTCGGTGGGCACGGATACGGCTGGGGCAGTACCCACTCAGAGGTGCAAGGAACAATCCACAGCACCCGGAATCGGATCCATGACCAAGGGTTGATGAAAGGCTTTGTCGATCAAACGGCTGGATCAGTTCGCTCCAACACCGCCGGCATTACCGAGAGAACCATCCAACCTCCCGAAAGTCCCCTCCCGTTGCAAAAACCGGACGGGACGCGAATCATAACCGATGCTGATAACCTGCGGAGTGTCAATCGACATGAAGAATCAGGGCAAGGTCGAATCCGCACTGATGCAAAAGGGATGGCAACAGAGGGGATTGGTAAGGTGTTCAAAGGGGTGGTGGACAGCCAGGGGAATCGGCCGACGTCAGAAGGGTACTTTCAGGCGCCACCAGAGAATAAATTAGCTCCGGGTGAAGGAAAACCTGGAGCTGTAGTGGAAATACACAGAAAGAATTAGGGCAGTCCAGTCAGGCTTGCAAGCGGTTTAATCACCTGTCTTTATGATAGATATTTCCTGGGCTGAAGTCCCACGTTGGGCAGAATTCGGGTTCTTCCTTGATAGGTGACAATGCCTCCACGTCGTTGCAAGGCTCCCAAGAATCCACAATTCTTGACACCAAGCCACTTGCGGAAAAAGGCCGCACCGGCACCGACTCATCCATCAATCGGCCACAAGACCGACACATCGCGCTGTCTTCGGACTCATACCCGCAATGGGGGCAAATGGTGGTCCAATTGTTCTGGTCAGACATGGTTGTTCTCTAGTGTACTGGTTGCGGAAGGGGCGGTACCGGTTGTGTACGAGAGAATACGTTTCAGGCTAACCCTTATCATGTTTCCGAAAAAAGTCAAACCATCGGAAATAGCCTTGCAAATGACAGATACGAGGATTGAGGTGGATCAAAAAAAACAAAAACCCTTTGCATCGTCTCCGCTCTTGGCGGTTTTTCCGCTTCTCTTCCTCGCGTTGGGCTTTTCGTCGCCATCCACTGCAGGGGCCACAGTCGCAGCCTATATGGACGTTCAAGGGAATCTCCATTATGTGCGGGGCAAGAGCAGCCGAACATACAGGAAGGTCGCAAACAACCGACCTGTCACACGACCAACGAGAGATTCCTCCGCTCAAACAATCAACGCATTCATCCAAGCAGCCGCCACCGAACACGGGGTTGATCCTCTATTGATAAAAGCCGTCATCAAGGCTGAATCAAATTTTGACCCTAGCGCTGTCTCCCCCAAGGGTGCCCAGGGGTTGATGCAACTCATGCCAACAACTGCCAGGGATCTTCAGGTCGCTGATCCTTTTGATCCGCAGGAAAACATAACGGGCGGCACCAAATACTTGCGATACCTGCTCGACAGCTATGACGGGGATGTGGAATTAAGCTTGGCCGCCTACAATGCTGGACCGGGGAATATCAAGGGCGCAATTCCAAATATTCCCGAAACCCGGGCCTACATCGCTAAAGTTCTCGATAATTACCAGTCCTACCGAGTCATAAAGTGAACCACAAACACTTCCGGGCTCGACGGAAGTAAGGACGTTGAGTTATGCGTCGGCGCATAAATAATATACGCCAGCGCATAACTTAACGTTTGCACTCATAAACCGATTCCTTCAATCCACCCAACTGGACGATCATCATGGAGGTCCCCAAATCATTATAAACGGCAACGGAGCTTTCAAGCATCCTGCCCGCCAGACTCCTCCTCCAGCATCTCCATCAATTCCGCCTGAAATTGCTCATCCCGCATCAATTTTTTCGCCAAGGCGTGACACAGTGCGCTTGCGAGTCCGTTCATGTCCGGTGACTCAACATCCATGGTAATTTCGCCATCCTCGGAGGCGGAGAGGATGAGTGCGGCCTGATTGTTGTTGAGTTCCATTTCAGTGCTCCGTCATTTGGGCTTTATACAAGATTTCATCGGGATAGATTTCCAGGGAATCGCCTGCCTGTAGCGGAAATTCCTTGGGTAACTGGGTCTGAACCACGCCAAATACCGTCTCGCCTTCGATGTGCTCCACTTCCAGATCCAGATAGCCGCCATCGGCACGAACATTCTGGCCGGCGCCCACACGAAAAAAGACCCGAATAGTGATCACATCGCCAATATGAAGGTGCTGAAGATCGACTCCTGGGTAGTCGGGAAATTTGTTGGGGTAATAATCCGGCACCTTGGCGTTTTCCATGCTGAAAACGTGGTAGCCGTTTTCCAGGATCTCCTTGAAAAAGGGAAAATTGTCGTTTGGTGTGGGGAACTTCAAAATGTTCTTTTTTTTCATTGCGTTGGTTGCCGGGTACAATTAGACAGGATCAGAAGGCATGATCGATTTTATCATGAGATGCCGCCGGACAGCTTACCCCGCATTCTAGGGTGCTGCAAACGCATCAGCCGCGAGGGCACGGGAGCCTTTTTGTGTCATCGAAACATGCTCAACCATTCTCAGCTTGAAGGCTCAAGACCAACAAGGAAGCCTCTATAGCAAGAAGTTGCTGACCCGACCAGGCAAATACAGCACCACCAGGAAGAAAGAAGGATACCGGAGCATGAACCACGTCACCCATAACGCCATCGTCAACTTTATCTGGGGTATTGCAACCGGCAAGTATCGGGAAGTGATTCTGGATAGTGCCGGAGATTATGCAGATATGGAGGACGGAGAATGAGCGTCGACCGTTCCACAGAATATTTTGCCGGTCTTGTCCGTGAGCTGCGCAAGTTACCCCGGGAAACAGAATGGGTGGAATTCAAGCACAATAATGCCAATCCCCAGGAACTCGGCGAATACCTCTCCGCCCTGGCTAATTCTGCGGCGCTTCTGGGCAAGGTGAACGCCTATCTGGTCTGGGGGGTGGATAACCAAACCCACGACATCATCGGCACCACCTTCAAACCCGCTGGTGTAAAGTGCGGCAACGAAGAACTGGAAAGTTGGCTGCTTCGCCTCCTGGAACCCAAAATCAATTTTCGCTTTCATGAACTGACAATCGATGACAGGCCGGTGGTGCTGCTGGAGATTGGTGCCGCCTTCCGGCATCCGGTGCGATTCAGTGGCCTGGAGTATATCCGGGTCAGCTCCTACAAGAAAAAACTCAAGGATTACCCGGAAAAGGAACGATCCCTTTGGCGGGTCTTTGATCAGGTACCATTCGAGCGGGGCGTTGCGGCTGAGCATGTCAGCGGTGAAGATGTCCTCAGACTGCTCGACTATCCCGCCTATTTCGACCTTCTGGAGCTACCCCTGCCGGATGGCCGAGCCGCAATCCTCGATGCCTTGGGTAAAGATGAACTGATCCAGTCGAGTCAGGCAAGCAGCTGGAACATTACCAATCTTGGAGCGCTCCTCTTTGCCAAGAAACTGGAAGAATTTCCAGGGTTGCGACGCAAGGCGATACGGGTGGTTCACTATAGAGGCCGTGGTCGGGTAGAAACGCTCCGAGAGCAAACCGGCAATAAGGGATATGCCAGCGGTTTTGAAGGCTTGATTGCTTTCATCATGGCTCTGGTGCCAAGCAATGAAGTGATTGAGCAGGCCTTGCGACGGACGGTGCCGATGTTTCCCGAACTGGCGGTACGGGAATTGGTGGCTAATGCGTTGATCCATCAAGACCTCTTCGTCACCGGGGCGGGGCCGATGGTGGAAATCTTTGACGACCGAATGGAGATCACAAACCCAGGAGAGCCGTTGGTCGACACACAGCGATTTCTGGATACTCCACCCAAATCCCGCAACGAATCACTGGCCTCCTTGATGCGCCGATTCCGTATTTGTGAAGAACGTGGGAGTGGTATCGACAAGGTGGTCGCCCAAGTTGAGGCCTATCAACTGCCCGCCCCAACCTTCGAGGTTCCGGAAGGGTTTACCAAGGCTGTCCTGTTTGCGCATCGACCCTTGAATGAGATGGACAAGGCCGACCGGGTAAGAGCCTGCTACCTCCACGCCTGCCTAAAATGGGTCATGCGTGATTACTTGACTAATGCCTCGCTCAGAGAGCGGTTTGGGGTTGAAGAGAGAAACAAGGCTGCCGTTTCCCGATATATTCGTGAGGCTGTCGAGGATGGGAAAATTAAGCCGTTTGACGAAGAGGCACCCAAGAAATTGATGAAGTATGTTCCTTTCTGGGCCTGATTTTCATTGATGGGTAATTGATGGAAGCTGTCATGGGTGAAGGGGGTGCAAACTAACATGTTGATATGCATCAGATTAAACCGGGAAATTTTCATTGATGGGTAATTGATAGAGGGGGGTGCTGCCGACTGGCATCCAGTGCAAGGCCATAGGAGAATCGGGCACTCAACTCTCCCCGGCCGCTGGTGGCGATCAAGGAACGCCTCAACCGTAACTGGATTTGGATCAATGCTTGTCGCCTCGGAGTTCTATAATGAGCCCTCCGGGGGAATACAACTGGATGAGGTACCTGAATGGCTGCTTCAGACAGAAATAGCAAGGGCAATGGGTGTCCATTGCCACTATGTCAGTGTAGAATGACCGCTAGCAGAATCGAGGCTAATTGATTGGGGGAACGCCGTGGGACTTTATGAGAGGTGGTGCAAGTCCGTCAAAGAAAAAGACAAGCGCAAGCATTACTGGACCTATGTTGAGAAGGATGGCGGCCGGGACGAAATCCGCGATGAACTAGCCAAGACCATTCGCTCGCATTACGATCGACTCGAACGCATCGCCGAGGATGTGAAGCGACTCGGATATGAAGTCGCCAGTAAAATCCTCAAGGCCGCTATGCCTCAAGCGACCAAAGGCCGCTCCGGTGATCTCGGTGAGATTCTCGCGACTGAGCTGGTTGAGGAAGAGATAGGCCTTCGCATCCCCGTGCGTCGCCTTCGCTACAAGGACGGCCGCAACATGGCCATGCGCGGAGATGACTTCATCGGCGCCGGATACGATGAGGCAGGTGAGAAGCTCTGGCTCCTGAAAGGCGAAGCCAAAAGCAACAAGGTACTCGGCAAGGCCACGGTCAATAGCGCCCGCAAGGTGCTTAACCGCGATAATGGCCGTTGCACGCCAGACTCCCTGCTGTTCGTCGCCAACCGCTTGCTGGAGAGCAACGACCCTGACGACAACGAACTGGGGCGTAGCCTGCGCGACGAGGTCGGCCTGAAGTCATTGCGTGCTGATCGCATCGACCACATGCTCTTCACTTTGTCTGGCAACGGCCCCCATGCCTCGCTGAAGGAGGACCTCGAAGCTACCGGGACCAATCGGGACCATTACGTCGTTAACATCCACGTTGAAGACCACCAAGACTTCATCGCGGCTATGTACCAGGAGGCAGAAGACCTTGGAGACGACTGACGAACTGACCGCGTTCCTGACAACTGCGACCGTCGACGGCATCCTTGGGCGCCTGCTCTATCGCGGCGCAGCCTGGTCGCTCATGCGTGAGGAGGGTGTTCTACCGCCGCACGCACCGGCCCTTGGTGCGACAATTGAAACCGATCTCGCCGAACACGGTTTCGCCCTGCTCCGAGGCGCGATGGCGCTACGCACTCAGGCTGGCGTTTCTGAGCTGACCAGCAAGGCCTTCGAGCGCGCCGCCAACGCATTTGAAGCCCTGGTGCGCAACGGTAATCCCGAGGCACCTGACCGTGGGTTTCGCCGCACCATTGCCGCCGCTGCCTACCATCTGGCTGGTTTCTCGGCCGTTGCCTATTCGCTCTTCAACGAGACGACGGACGACCTCAACACGTCGCCGGGCGAAACGGCGATCCGCCATCTGATCCTGCGAGATCTCAACCAGTTGCGCGATTTCGTTCGTAAATGGCTCGACGACGAGGCTCATGGCGACGAGCATATAGCCGATGCGTTACGGGACGGAGACATCGATGTCGATGAGGTGTTGTCGACCATTCTTAACACGACGATCTGCCGAGCCTTGGCATTTTTTGACTTCGCGCTTGAGACGGGCGAACCCGAGCCGATCGAAAGCGCAAAGGCCTTGCTCGCCACCGCAGTCAGCCTGGCAGACAATGCTGAGAGTGTTCCGATGTGGTGGATATCGAACCTTTGCCGCCACCTGATCGACGACCTGTGGCAGCACTCGTTACACCAGAATCTGCCGAGAGATCCGCCCGAGGGTACGGAGGAAAAATATCCGGATCTGCGACGGCTGTTCATCTCTTCGCTCTATGCCCGTAAGACCTCAGAGGTCGAGCTGTGGCCCTCGCAGCGCAAAGCCGCCCAGCGCTCTACGGACGTCAGGGACGACTTGGTCGTCGCTCTGCCTACAAGCGCTGGCAAGACGCGGGTGGCCGAAATCGCAACACTGATGACCCTGTCTTCCGCGCGCCGGGTGCTCATCGTCACGCCGCTACGCGCCTTGTCCGCTCAGACCGAGAGGTCCTTCAGAAAGACCTTTGCGCCCCTCGGTTTTAGCGTCTCCTCTCTCTATGGCGCCAGTGGCCTTTCGGCCGGTGATGAAGACGCCCTGCGCACCCGCGAGATCATCATTGCGACGCCCGAAAAACTCGACTTCGCGTTGAGAAGCGACCCTTCATTGATCGACGATGTTGGCCTAATCGTCCTCGACGAGGGCCACATGATCGGTCCGAGTGAGCGCGAAATTCGCTACGAGACACTCGTACAACGCCTGCTTCGGCGGACGGACGCCGCCGAACGCCGGATGGTCTGTCTTTCCGCAATCCTGCCGAGCGGCGACGAACTTGACGATCTTACTGCTTGGATTCGTTCCGATGAACCGGGTGAGCCGGTGCGTTCCGACTGGCGCCCCACGCGCCAGCGGTTCGGTGCGCTCACCTGGCGCGGTAAGGACGCGCTGCTACGGCTCGACCTCGATGACAATGGTCCCTTCCTCGACAGGTTCGTCGTGGAGAAACCAGCGCTCGGGAAGGAGAAGAATCCCTATCCACGCAAGAATTCGCACCTCGCATTGTTCGCGGCGTGGGAGTTCGCGAGCCAAGGCAAGCGTACCCTGATCTTCTCCACCCAGGCGAACTGGGTCGAGAGCTATGGCAAACAGGTCGTGGACCTACGCAAGCGCGGCTATCTGGACTCGCTGCTACATGACGAGGTATCGATCGCCCGTGCCCTGGAGGTCGGCAAAGAATGGTTGGGTGAGGATCATCCCGCCGTGGCCAGCTTGAAGGCTGGCGTGGCCATCCACCACGGCCGGCTACCGAGTCCGTTCCTACGCGAATTGGAAATTCTCCTGTCCGAGGGAGTGCTGAAGGTCGTTGTCGCATCGCCTACGCTCGCCCAGGGACTCAACCTCAACGCCGCCGTCCTGTTGGTACCCGCGCTCTATCGGGCGGGCGAGAAGATCAAAGGTGAGGAGTTCGCCAACGTCGCTGGCCGAGCGGGGCGCGCCTTCGTTGACGTCGAAGGGCTGATCGTCCATGTCATGTTTGACAGGATTAACTGGCGAAAGCGCGAATGGTCCGGGCTGGTCGCCTCCGCTAAGGCCCGCACCCTGAAGAGCGGCCTCATCCAGATTGTCTCCGAGATCCTTGAGCGCCTGTCGCGTGAGGGCGTTCTGGGCCGTGACGATGCCTGGGAATATCTCGCCAACGCCCGTGAGGCCTGGAGATCACCCGACGAGGAAGCCAAGGTGGCCGAGCGGCTGGCCGCCGCCGTGGAATACAACTCCGATGGGGGGGATGACGGCGATGAAGACGACGAGGAGGAAACCATTGACGAAGAACCGCTGTCTCAGCTGGTCGAACGTCTCGATGCGACTGTGTTCGGCCTGATCGAAGCGCTGGACGCCGATCCCGCCAATCTACCCAAGCTTCTGGACGAAGCGCTCAAAGGATCGCTCTGGGCTCGCCAGGTCACCCGCGAGGGTGAAAATGTTGCCCCTCTGCACAAGAAAGTGTTCGAAGCTCGAGCCGATCTCATCTGGAAAACCACCACGGCACAGGCGCGACGGGGGCATTTCGCCATGGGAGTCGGGCTCGAAGCTGGCCTAACCGTCGACGCGATGGCCGACAAACTGGCCGAATTGCTCGACCAGGCAGACAAGGCTGCACTTAGCGGCGACATCAACGAACTTGTCGATGCGCTCGTCGGTCTCGGTGAACGTCTGCTATTTATGCGCCCCTTCATCTCTGACAAGAAAAACGCGCTTCCGGCTAATTGGAAGGCTATCCTTCGCAATTGGGTGTCCGGCGAAGAAGTCTCCAAGATTGGACCGCAGAACATGCGCGCGGTCGAGGAGGCATTCACCTATCGTTTAGTCTGGGCGTTGGAAGCCGTCCGCACCCGTCGCATATCCCTCGGTTGGACACCGGAGGCCGCAACTGGCGGTGCGGCGGCGGTGGTCGAAACTGGCGTTCCGCGATCCATGATGGCAATGCTGATCCGAGCGGGCCTGCCATCACGGCGCGCGGCTATGACTGCTATCGAAAGCACTCTGCCAGTTTTTATCACCCTCGCAGAAATGCGAGCTTGGCTCGCATCAGACAAGATCACGGTCTACACCGCTGCTGGCGACTGGCCGACGCCCGACACAGCCGCGCTATGGGCTCGTTTCCGAACCGAGGCACTCAGCGGCGGCATCCAGAAATGGTCGGTCGAACGCTACAAGCGCCTGCTCGACATCGAAGCCACCCCGCCCTCCGGCCTCTATCGAATCGTCACCGACGAAGGGGACGGACGAACCTGGTTGGCAACCCCCGACTACCAGCGGGTCGCCGCCTTCAAGAAGCCAGCGGTCGATCCCAAGCCCAGCCTCTTTTCGGGCCGGCTGGCAGGCAAGACCAACCTTGTGGAAGCCTTGCGCGTCGGCCGCGGAAAACTACGCTGGCCGCGAGCTGATGCGTAAATGGGAACCATAGGCAGGCTCTATGTTTGGGTCAGCGACACCAGAAGAACTGAAAAGAACGGAGGATATTGATGATGGCATGCCCGCATCCGGCACTGTTAACCTCCCCCGTCCTCCTTTACGGAGTGGTGGCTGGGTGACAAAACTCTTCCTCATCCAGTCAAATGTGCGGTCGGGATTTCTGTGCTTTTAATAACATTAATAGAAAGTGAGTCAGATGGAGCCGTCAATTTTGTTACGCAACAGCATTCTTACCGATGGAGAGATTCCATTGGAGGAACTTGCTGCCTTCGCCACCAGGGAAGGGAGGCGACCGCGCCCCATCTATACTGCACATAAATGGTTCGCTAGACGCTTAGGCTCCGTTTTTCGCGCGCTACTCGTTGGTGCGGTAACTTCTAAAGATGGTAATTTCTGGGAAGCATATTACGGAGATGCAGACCTCCGGGGTTTTCAAGTGCTGGATCCTTTTGTTGGTGGGGGGACATCGGTCGTCGAGGCACAACGGCTTGGCGCTTCCGCGCATGGGATTGATGTTGATCCTATAGCCTGCTCTGTCACAAATCTAGAGTTGACTGCTGCTGACATACCCGACCTGTCGGAGGTGTTAGTCGGCCTGCAAGAACAGGTCGGCACCATGATTCGCCCGCTTCATACTTTCAGCCACAAAGGACGTCAGCTTCAGATTTTGCACCATTTTTGGGTTCAGGTAGTCACATGCGGTGAATGCGGATGCACGTTCGAGGCACATCCCAACTTTCGACTCGCCAAAGAAGTCAACACTCAATGGGTTTTTTGCTCTCATTGCGGAGCAGTGGAACAGCGTCGATCAGTTCACAAGACCTTTACCTGCGGAGCCTGTGGGCAACGCACTGCGATAGATGAAGGGGTGCTTGACTATGGCCGAGCAACCTGCCCCCAATGCAGCTATCGCGAGCCGTTAATCCAGCTCGGGCGTCGTACAGGTAAACCACCTGAGTGGCGCTTATTCGCAGTAGAGGCCTTGCAGGGAGCGGAAAATAAGCGACCCATTCCAATGAAACAACGAGAATTTTTCGCGGCCTCCCCAGTAATTGTCGATTTGTATAATCAGGCTTCCAAAAAGTACAGGGCTCGGAGGGAGAGTCACCCTCACACCTTCCCTGATGTATTGATTTCTGACCACGACCGTGCTGACGACCGCCTCATCGCATACGGGTACAGACGCTGGACGGACCTATTCAACGACCGCCAACTATTACACCTATCCTATTTGGCGGAAGCCATTCAAAAGCTGGAAGAACCGGTCCGCACGCCGATAGCGATGGCCTACAGCGACCATTTGACTACCAACTGCATGCTGACCAGCTATGCCGCAGGATGGCGTCGTTTGACGCCACTTTTCAGTTTGCGATCTTTTCGCCATGTTCCCAGACCGGTGGAATTGAACCCCTGGATGGATCGAACCGGAAGGGGGTCATTTCCTAACACCGTGAGAAAGTTCATGCGCGCTGCCAATTTTGCTCGCACCCCGAAGGAGCCTCTTGCCAATGGAGCTTTTGTGGATGTGCCGCCACTCTCACCTGAAAAACGAGGAGAGGCCGTTTGCGGTTCCGCAAGGGATCTGCGCGGTTTTGCAGATCACTCAATCGACATCGTGCTTTCCGACCCACCCTATTTCGATAACATCGCTTACTCTGAACTGGCGGAGTTTTTTCATCCTTGGCTGAAGATGATTGGAGGAATTCCGTCAGAAAAGACGCTGGAGCAGATCAAGTTGGAAAGTTTGGTTGGCCGGCGAACGGACCCGGCCACACTTGAAAGCTATGAAAAGGGTTTATGTGAAGCACTTGGGGAGGTTTCCCGGGTGCTCAAGGAGACGGGAATCCTGGTGTTTAGCTTTCGCCATGCTCTGCCCGAAGTATGGCATGCCTTGGCTCGAGCAATCTCCCCGCATGCACTGGAGCCTGTGCGGGTTATACCCGCTCCAGGAGAGTCCGGCATGGGGCTGCACGCCCACAGCGGAACCGGGCGATGGGATGCCATTCTGATTCTCAGAAAAGGAAAAGCCATTCCCACTTTCTCCAACGATCTGGTTGTTCATGAAACCGATCTAGAAGGTATAGTTAAACAAGTTGATCAGTGGACTGCCCGTTTGAAAAAATCTTCTTTGGCATTCACGCAAGTGGATAGAACAACCATATGGCGGGCAACATTAGTGATGGCTTCCTTGAAGAAGGTGGCAGCTATTCAACCCAAACCGAGTGCAGACCTTCCACTTCTCCAAGCCTTGCACCAAAAGCCCTAATCCGGAGGACGCCCATGCCACTTTTGAGCAAACGAGTGATATCCAACTATTTAAGGAGCGATTGCCTACGGCGTTTGCGGTTGGATCTCGTACCTGACACCCAAGCTGCTCAGGCAGAGCGACAGGCTCTGAGCATGCCTCCGCGAGATGTAGCTCGACCAGGTCTCCAGGCCTTGACCGACGCCGGCCGAGATTGGGAAAAGGCCAAGGTCAATGACTTAGCCCAGACTTTTGGTGCGGGCAATCTGGCCGGCAACTTCCAGACCGATCCCAATGGCCAATATCTGTTCAGCCAGACACCCCTTGCTGGCCTCATGCACCATGCGCAGCCAGGACGGTTTCTGGTTGAAGCCGAGTACGACATGGGGCAGACCTTTCAGCAAGCGTTGAACCTGTCTGGGCTTATCACCAACCATCAGCTTGTATTCAGTCAGCTACGGCCGGATTTGATACAGGTTTTCTCAGCAGGTTCGCGCCGCCAAGAGGTCATGCCAAACGGCACTATTGTTCCCATAGCTGATGAGGACCCAAGACTTCCCCTGCGGATTATCGATATCAAGCTGACCGCTGAACCGTCTGTCCCGTATTTCATTGAGGTTACTCTGTATGCCATGGCCCTGTCGGGTTGGCTGGTGGATCAAGGGTTGAATAGCCAATATCTGGTTGCCCCTGACGTCTCCGTCTGGCCCGGCTCTCATGACGCATCGGCCATTGTAAAACTCCAGAATGAGCGTCGGCAACAAGGGGGGCAGGCCAGCACAGCGGAGTTGTTGGACGCTCTGAACGAGGACCTGGAAGAATGCCCGATTCGTGTCATGGTGCCCCGTCTGCGCCGCTTTTTTCAAACAGTGCTTCCCGAAGTGCTTGCATCAGATTGGCGAACATTGGAACTCCACGTTGATAATAGGTGCAGCGGTTGCGATTACCTTGGTTACCCCTGGGGCAGAAATCCCCCGAATCCAGATCACTGCTGGTCAATGGCAACGACACAGGACCATTTGAGCCGTGTCGCGTTCATTTCTCGGGGAGCCCGGGGGGCGCTAGTCGAGAACCAAATCACCTCGGTTCACGGCCTCGCCGGCACAACTTCAAGTGATGCAGCTTATGACGCACACCACACCTTGCGGGCGACCAGAACCGTTATAGCAGGCCGCGCTCAGGCATTGGAGAACGGGGTTGCGTCTATCCCTCATCATGCGGGAACATCAGCCGTTATGCCTGCATGGGCAGACCTACGTGTCTACCTCACCGCCGACTTTGATATCGGCAGTGGCATCACAATGGCATTTGGGATCAGCGCCGTTTGGGCCGTAGCTAGAAATAGCGTGCCCCAAGGACAGCATTTTCACCGATGGCAACCTCGGATATTTCCCGTCGATCAAAGAGACACCGCAGTAGAGCGGCGGGAATTGATGAACTTATTGACCGCGCTCAGAGCCTGCCTGGACCACGCGCTGCAATTACGCCAAAACGCTACCGTCCAGGTCTACATCTGGGACAGCGTGACCTATGAACACTTGGTTCGCGTGGTCGGACGGCACCTCCACACCATCATGCGGAGCAACCAAACGCTTTCCCGTCTCGCGTGGCTTTTTCCTCCCGACTCCCTAGTCGCCAACCCTGATCTCTCGGATCGTGATTGTCCGATCACCGTTGTCAGGGAGGTGATTAGAGCCGTTGTCGCAGCCCCGGTGCCTCACTATTACAGTCTGCTCAACATTGCCCGAGGATACTATTCGGCCCACACCCAGGCGCCGTATACCCAGTTCACCGTTTCAGACCTGTTCGAAGACCCTCTCTCGGATCAGGTTCCCTCGGAACGCGCCCATGAAATCTGGTCCCGGATGGGTGGTTCGCGGCCTTGGAACAGGCAACTCCAGCAACTTGAGTCAACCATAAAAGCAAAACTTCGCGCCGTTGAGAGCGTTGCCCAGCGGCTTGGAGAGGATCTTCAAGGGCAACTCAATCAAACTGCTCCCCGAATATCGGATCTCCGAGCCCCTCGCTTACTTCAGAGAGCAGCTGACGACGCCCGTCTCTGGTATGTGTTCACGCGTCTCAACGTGGCGCTTGACCAACTCGAAGTCCAAAAAATCCATTCCATGCCGCCCCATGAACGCGAGGCCAGATTCAAAAGCGCCTTGCTGCCCCTACGCCTTTCGGGGCAAGCAGAGCAGCGAGCGCTTGCTAGAATGGGAGTTCAGCCTGCACAGAACCGACTCGTATACCAAATGGCGCCTGGTTCGCGAGAAGTGCGTGCAAGAGAAGGTGACTTTTCATTTGCTTTGTCGCCCGTCGGTCAACCAGGATTCCTTAATCAGAGGATCTCAACTATTTCTCAAGGAATGCAACTGCCATACCCCTCCTGGGCCCAATCTGGGGACATGATGCCCATCAGGGTAATGACTCAAGCATCAGTAGCGGCCATTGATAGGGACGCTGGCTTTCTGGCTTTGGACATCAATACTGACTGGATTCCTGCATTCCAGGCTTTGGAGCAGGCCGGGTGTATGAATCTAGCCCAAAACGTGATCCTTGATCCGATTCACAAGGATTTCCTTCTTGATCGTCTTCAAGCAACGCTAAACGCCATTGGCAACCCTCCTATAGCGGCCGCCAATACTCATCCGGCGGTTGGGGCCGCTCTGGGAAGAACACGTGCGCCAAGCAGTGGCGCGGCATCCGTTGTAGCCGATGTGTACTGGAATCCCGGATTGCTCTATCAAACACAGGTTCGCAGAATTTTGCACCCTGTCCGCCAGATTTTGTCGTCCAATGGATTCGGCCTGAACCCCAGCCAATGGCAGGCATGGGGAGAGTCATTGTCGCACCGCCTCCGGCTTATCTGGGGGCCGCCGGGTACAGGGAAAAGTCGGACCTTGCGCGCCATTATTCTGGGGGCCTTTCTGGAGGCCCAACAACATAGCCGGCCTCTCAGGGTTTTGGTCACAGGGCCAACTTATGAATCCATTGACAACGTACTGCTGGAAGTCAACGGAGTTCTGGCAGGAAATGGACCGCTTGCGATTCCTAATCTGAGTGTCGGACGCTTGCGATCCAGCACACGTCCAGCTAGCTCCAACGTTCCAGCAAGCATTGATATCGGAACCGGCCCTAGGGATCAGCGTTTTCGCAACCTCAGGCAACGGCTACAACAGGCCAACAGCCTAACACTGGTTGGGGCAACGGCTCACCAAGCTCACAAGCTATATGTTGAAGGAGGGCGCCCCGTCTTGGAGATGTTTGACCTGATCTTGGTGGACGAAGCCTCTCAAATGGATGTTGCCCAGTCTACCCTCGCCCTGTCAGGTCTTGCTGCTGGAGGAGCGGTCGTTATAGCTGGCGACCCCAAACAGTTGCCCCCTATCCACCGTGCAGAGAAACCCGTCGGCCTTGAAGAAATTGTAGGACCTATCTTCTCCTATCTTCAGGACCGTTTCGGACTTCAACCAGTTGTTCTGGAAACCAACTACAGATCCAGCCGAAGTTTCGTGGAACTGGGATTTGAAGCGGGGTATCCGAGAACACTGCAATCATACTCACCAGACTTAAAGATTGACACTATTCAGCCCCTCCCGCAAACGCAGGCAGGTCCCCAACATTGGCCTCAGGAGCTATTCTGGACACCAGAATGGGCCTCATTATTGGATCCAAATCAACGTTCAGTCTGCTTCGTCTATCGTGAAGGACGCAGTAGCCAATGGAATCCTTTCGAGGCCGATGCGATTGGAGCATTGATCTGGTTGCTGTATGGAAGATTGGGAAATCAACTCCTTAACGAACGGGATCCGTCCGGTGATATACACGCCACCAATGGCCAGCCATACTCGGCCACAGAATTCTGGGATAAAGGAGTGGGTATCGTCACCCCACACCGAGCGCAACAGGCACTGATCATCAGCCGGCTTCAATCCATGTTCCCTAATGATTCCCAGTTCATTCGCAGTGCGGTTGACACAGTTGAACGTTTTCAGGGCCAGCAGAGGGACATCATGTTAGCCACGTTTGCGCTCGGCGATCCGGATGCCATCAGTGACGAAGATCAATTCCTCCTGAGCTTGAATCGATTCAACGTCATGGCCTCAAGAGCCAGGGCAAAGCTCATTGTTTTCGTGTCTCAGGAGATCGTTGACCACTTGTCTTCAGATATGGAGGTACTGCGTCAGTCAGCTCTTTTGAAAAATTTCGTCGAGGTATTTTGCGACCAGGGAAGGCCGATGACACTTGGGCTTCTCCAGCCTGACGGGTCTGAGTCGGAAAGGCTCGGAGAGTTCCGATGGCGTGCATGACAGACGTAGATGGAGTTATTAGAAGGCGAGGGGTAAGTTTTGCAATCAGGATGACAGTAATTGCAAAACTTAACTTATGCGCTGCGTGCTTCGTTATTGTGCTTGCATAACGCTACCAATTTTGATGCGGAGCCGGTCCGAGACAACTGATTTTGCAAATAAAAAGACATAAATAATAGGCTGTATTTTATATTAAATACATTATTTTAAGGGCCAAGATGGATTGTTAAGAGTAAATATCCTAACTGGACGTGCAGCCGTGAGTGGCGTCCCGGTACTTACTTGCGGAATACTGAACTGAACCTAAAAGAATCAAGCTCAACGCGCAGGATTCTTCCGCAATCGTCATATGAACCCGCTGGCTGATGTACGGTAGCTTTGGACAAACCACCATCAGCTTTCTTTTCCTATTGTTGGGAGGATGAAACACACAAAGCGTGGGTCAGAAACTTGCCTCTCGCCTACGTACTGATGACATTGAAACTATCCTTGATCAATGGCACGCTGCGCCTGGTGATCAGCTAACTCATTTTATGGAAGATGCTGTTCGAAATAATGACTTTGTTCTTGTGGTGTGCACGCCAAAGTACAAGACTAGATCTGATGGTAGAGAAGGCGGGGTAGGTTATGAAGGCGATATCATGACCGGGGAGGTATTAACGAAACGAAATCATCGAAAATTCATATCTATCCTTTGTAAAGGCACTTGGCCCGACGCTGCACCATCTTGGATGGCTGGCAAGTACTACATTGATCTCTCGGGCAATCCATATTCTGAAAATCAGTACCGTGATCTCCTTGATACTTTGCTAGGCCGGCGTTTGCTGGTACCCGCAGTCGGAGTGGGCTCCGATTTTGAGAACATCAGTCATCCACCTGCAAGCAGAATTTATAAACGGCAGACTCAAGCTGTAAACGCTATAGTCTCTTGGGCTGAGAACTCATTTTTATCTGGATCAAGTGATAATACTATTCGACTATGGAACATCAAGACAGGAAGATGCATTCGAATATTTAGCGGACACACCAATGCCGTTAGCAACCTAGCGATTGTGCCGGAAAGCCATCGATTTATTTCAAGCTCTTGGGACAAAACATTGCGTGTATGGGATATTAGGACAAGAGATTGCCTTTCGGTGCTAAAAGGACATAGAAGTGGTGGGATAGACTAAATGATGTGCCAACAAATCCATCAACCTGACGCCGCGCCCGTCAGACGTTTTGATTTTGTCAAATCTCATGCGCGGGCACGGCGCAGGTTAATGGCAACGTTATGTTAGCATTAAAAACGGAGATCAACAAATTTATGCGTGATTGGCTCAGAACAATATTGTTTGTATCGGCCTTTTCCCCGGCACTAATAACGATGAGTTACGTGAGATATGACGTTTATGGTTGGCGCACTGATGTGCTACAACTTGGAATCATTGGCCTAATAGGATCGACAATCCCATTGGCAATTATGGCATTAGTTAAATCACAAGGAGAAGCATTTAAAATTCAAGTAAAAAAAATTGAATCTAGTGATTTTATGCTTCTTGCATTTATTGGAAGCTACTTGCTACCCTTAGTTTTGAAGGGAACAAATGCGTCAGTGAATTTAATCGCTGTGATCTTAACATTTGCAGGGGTGGTGTTGTGGTTAATAAGCTCTCTGCCAGCACATCCGTTACTGAGAGTTATGAGATTCAAATTCTATAAAATTGAATCATCTAATGGTGTTGTTTACACGTTGGTTTCTAAAAGAGCAATTATAGACCCTATGGATATAGGATATGTAAAAAGAATATCGTCAAACATGCTAATGGAGGATGATCAACATGTTTAATCTTTTTGCACTTACTGACGACCCAGCAAATCGCAGGTTGCGATTCTCATTATCTCAAGAGGTTCAGACTGATCTCACAGCGTATTTGCAAGAACAAGAGCATAATTTTACTGTTCAGGGACAGGATGAGATTCCGTTTGATGGAAAATACAAGCCTGATCCAGGTGAAGTTCTGGCTATTTCCGGATTTGATGATATCGATGGCCTCGCGGACGCCATCGCAAACCCCCTATCAATACCAGAGGTTTCGCCGACGCCAGAAGCTTTCGGGACAATTAAAGCATTATTTACCGGGCATGTAGATCAAAACGGGATTACGACGGTTCTTATTCAGCATTTCGACAAGAAACGCGTAATCTCAACTAATGGGCTCTCAATTTTTCATGCGGTAAATGTGTACAAAAAAATCGAGGGAATAGGCCTTACTGTTGATTCAAAATTAACAGCCATTCTGCAAGATTGTTCGTTAAAGTTTCACAGTTTTCATTTGCTGCGTCAAATATTTGATGTTTCAGAATACTATAAAGAGGCAACAGATGGTGACATCCATCAATTTGCAAGCATGGCCTGTGTGGCAGTCAGGGATTCGGCAAATATGATTGCAATATCAGATAGTTGGGTGCGCCGTAAGCTTTGGCTTATCTCTCAAAGCCAGATACTCGAAAAAGTGCCAGTTTCAGATATTAAAGCAGTGGCCGCTGAGTTCCATATTGAGCTCAAAACCGAGATGAAAGATGGCACAGAAAAGCTTATTATTCCTGAAGAAAAGAAGCAATTAAAGACGATTCTACGATTTTTGGATGAGGATTATTACAAGTCTCCGCTCTTGGCCAATTACTATTTGGCAAATTCTAAGCGGCCTATATAAATAAGGCTAACAATCGCATGCAGTTGGACAAGCGGCGCTCCTCGGTCCTCGCACGCTGCTTTTCGCTGCCGGTGATGCTAAGCGGTAGCCGCAATTTCAGCGTCGTAAGTTGGGTTGCCAAACGGCGGTAACCCAACTTACCGCACTACCCCCGGAGCCTCACTCATTGAACCCGAACGCAGGCTGGATTGTCGCCGCTGATATCTACGATTGCCGCCTGATCATGGGTGAAAGCGGTAGGGATGATCTCGCTCGTTTGCAGGTCGCTCGAATGTGGGCATCGGAGGGCGGCGATTTTCCTGTCTGGCTTCGAGACAAACTGGCGGGGCTGAGTATCACTGCAGCAGAGACCCAGAAGCTCAGCGAGATCTTCGTGGCAGACCGAATGCGGTCGTTGGGCCGCATCCGGCCCCAACTGCCCGATGCGGTGTCGACCAAATTGGTTTTGCTTCCGATGGGTTCGGCAAAAGCTTTCGCCGCACCGTGGAACGAGGGCCACATCATCGTGATTACCCTTGGACTGTTCGAGCTGTTGAGATCGCACGCGGTGAACTCGATGTGGTCAGAGACCTTGTTGAAAGTGGAGCGTCGCGCCCAAACCCGATTGACGACAGCACGGTCGACTCTGGATCTGCTCAACCTGCGCTCGTTGTTGTTTCTCCTGGGCGCGATGCCGTTGTCGTCGATCGACGAGGATATTCCGAGGGAAATGCTCGATGGGGGTTGGAGAGTGGCTGAACTCACGACCCTGTTTGTCATGTTGCACGAAGTTGGACATATCCACTACAAGCAGCTGAGTCAGGCCGAGAAGCTTGCATGGGCGCATCGGCATGATGAAAGAACGCTGGCAGAAAAGGAGGCGCTGACTGCGGGGAAGCTCGAGGAGTTGTACGCGGACGAGTTTGTGCTTAGTTGTCTGCCTCCCGAATTGGCGACTTCGGCCGTTCACGCGTCGTTGGTATTCTTCACGCTTCTCGGGTTTTTGGAAGCGAGCGGATTCTTGGAAGCACGCGAGCATCCGTTGGCTATAAACCGGGTGGCGACACTCGCAGCGCACTCCGGCCCATCGGATTTCCGAGCGCTCGAGCTTCAGCTGCAGTCAATGGAGCAAACGCGAGCGAAACTGGCCGGATTGAAGACGCACGGGTCCGAAAAGAGGCTGCATCAACTGGTCCGGCTCGCTGAGGTTTGGGAAGAGGCTGTGGATTGGCGAGGAGCCGTGAGAGCTGTATGCACGTTAGCAATAGCGCTTCCTGTATAATGACACCCGCAGAATACGAACGATACGTCGAAAAGCTGATGCGCGAGATGGATTTCGGACCTCGCGCAAAAGTGCTTCGAAACCAGAAGGTTGCTGGAGTACGGCAACCGGGTCTGTACGAGGTCGATGTTGCGATCGAGATCGATTTCGAGAACAGACTTAAGGGTTTCTTGAAAATTAAGTGCAGTAACCAGCAACAAGCTTAAATATCAACTTGTTGATTTTGCGCTAAAATGTTATGTTATCCATCGTTTTAAAGGGCGCCGACAACCTCACCTGATGGAGACC
>Ga0265295_1000910_pt1 | contig 55843 bp, 60 predicted proteins | sample Munlansysbiofilm_FD_192503 | JGI IMG/M metagenome (GOLD analysis project Ga0265295, IMG submission 192503) | Leachate microbial communities from a municipal landfill in Southern Ontario, Canada - Methane capture system biofilm | ecosystem: Engineered > Solid waste > Landfill > Unclassified ... | reverse complement strand
TAGGCTAGTAAGTTTTGAAGCTATCGCAGTAACTTTCAGTGCGAATTTTTTAGAAGCCCGAATACTTTTTTCAATTTCGGTTAGGTTTTGATAAATTAATTCTTTTTTCATTTGATTGGTGTTATTGGTCCTAAATTGCGTTTTTGTACTTCCTGGCTTCTCCGGTGAGCTTCCTCGGCACTTTTCCGGATTTTGTAATTAACAGGGTGCTCATCAACGAAGGCATCTTGGCCCACGGAGAATTTGTTGATAAGGCTTTCCGCTGCTGCGGTTAAATTGACTTTTTCCATGATTTTTATTTATTTGATTATTAATTAACTGAAAGTTAGTAACCTCCATTTGCTCTTATGTTATTACTTCCACTGTTTGAATTAGTTTGCAGAAACTCATATATGCTTTTGATGTAAGCATTGTTGCGTGTGTGCCCGTTTACGCCTATGCTCACTGAGTCCATGCAGCGCGTTAATAATCATTTCAGTATTTGCCATTTTTAAGCGTTTTGTGGGCTGTGAACCCAAATGAATGTATAAGTACCCTCCAAGGGTAAATTTCCCCGCCAAACTCAATGCCTGCGATTTGAGGGTGGAATTTGGCTTGCAGAAGCCGGTCTGTTGGTTGACCGGAAAGAATTACTGTTTTTGATTTCATAAAATAATTTTCCGTTTTATTCATCAATTAAATATGCTTTAATATTCTCATCAAAATTCATTTTTCGGTGCCTGTCATCTTCAAAATTTAAAAGGTTGTTGTGATTTACTTTAGTTTCATCAAAAACTATTGTTTGTGTATTTTCTTCTTGCGAAAACACTATTTCAATAGGCTTTTCATCATTATTCCCAGTATCAGTTTCAAATGTGTATATTTCTTGAGATGGAAGTTCCTGAGAAGGTAGCTCGGCAGATGGAAGTTCCATCTCCTCTGGTTTGTTTTTAATGAAGTCAATTTCTTGACTGTTTTCTTGTTCCCAATCTGATTGCTTAACCTCTGGCTTATGTTTAATGAAAGCAGGGCTTTGTTGGTTTTCTTCATCCCAATCGCTTTGCATTTGAACTGAAATAGCACCGCTATTCTTTAATGACAAAGAATCAACACCGGCTTTTGCGTATTTCGTCCGGCTGCTTTGCGTGTAGGTTGAATCAGCCAGTTTCAAAACATATTGGTGTTCCTGGACAATGTTTCTTGCAAGCTCAACAATTCGCAATTGATCGTTCAAACCCAGTTCGCTATCAACAACAGTTATTTTGTCGCCTACCTGAAAGCTTATGCCGTTATCTTTTACATATTTTTGATCAACCGCAAGTGAATAGCTAACCTGTTCATTTGAGTATTTCTCAAGCCACGCTTGAGCCTTTGACAACAACAACTGTTCAGCAGCATTTATATAGCTGTAAGGCAAATTAATGTCCAAAATAACATACTTGTCTCCTACATGAATCTGAAATTCATTTTCATCAGGATTTGGAAGTTGAAGGCCTCGTTCATCTGTAATTGGTCTTAATGAGAAACGTTTAAAATCATTCTCAAAAAGGCTAATTATAAATTCATATCCGGCAAGTTTACCAGTGTTAAAATGAACCTTGGCTTCAAGATTTGGAATCATATAAGCGGGTTTGCCAAACTGATTGAGCGAATTAAGGTCAAACATTGTGCTGTCAATAAACTGATTGAACTCGCCAGCTACTGAAGTAACAGATCCTTCACGTTGTGGGAAAACATCGTCAAAGATAACAGTGCGCTCAAGTATGCCAAACTTCGCAACTGCAGCATCATTTTCTAAGTATTCAGGCGAATCAATCTGAGAAGTTCCATCGCTAAAAACGTATCGACCTTTTGTATTCCACGCTTTGATTCTGAATACTTGTGGCTCGGGCGTGGCATCGCCTTTGGTGTAAATTAAATAATATGAATTGAAATAGCTTCCGGCCATAACATCTCCATAATCCACATACTTTCCTAAATTTCCGCTATAATATTGAAGCTGAACATTAGCCGCATTGGTAGTTCCAAAAAAGTAAACTGACGTTGGATAAACAGTGTTTGAGGTCATTTCAACCTCTGCATTATCATCTGGTAAGCCTGACGTAGTTCCATCGCTGTAAACGTAAAATGAAACACCTTCATTCCAGGCCTTTATCCTAATAGGAGGTTCTGTTTCGCCTTCTGGTATAGTATAGGATAGATAGTAGACATTAAACTGTTCGCCAGACATACTGCTGCCATAATCCTCCCATACATTACCAAAAACTTGAAGCTGAACTTTATCAGCGTTTGTTTTACCGATAATGTAAAGGATGGGTGTTGTGAATCTGTTAATATTAAGAAACTCAACATAAATAGGAACAACAGGTGGCAATTTTAATCTGCTTGAATAGTTGCGATAATTAGGCCCCAGGTTCTTCGAGCTTCCAAATACAAACAACCGAGTTGTAAGGTTTCCTGCAGAGGCGTTTTGTCTGGCCAAACTGTATAGGCCTTTCCCTTTGCCATATTCAAAAGTTAAAGACGTTGTTTCCGAAATGATATCACGTATCAAAACCGTCCTTGTGCCGTTTGGTTGGGTTAACTTAAACTCAACACCAAATTCATCACAAACCTGAATCAGAGCTTGCTGACAGTTTTTTTCTGAAAACGATAATGTTTTGTAGTCCTCACTTGTAACATCAACATCAAAAGCCCATGTTTCTTCGCCATATACACGTTCAACGTTATTTTTTATCACATTGATAAAATCATTTACCTTTCCGGTCAAATAAAATTCATGTGTGATATGGATGCCGGTTGCATCGGTATCTAAAAAGCTGACTTTACTCAGATCGTAAAAATAGCTCTCGAAGGTGCATTGGTATTCATACAGCGTTCTGGCTTTTTTGTTAAGCCATGGTGCGGTGTTCAAAAAGTAGGTTTTGCCATAAAGCTCAATGGAACTACCGATATTAAGCGTTACGGGGTTAGGCTGTTCAAAAATGATTTTGAGCACGTCCACACCCATAATCTTTTGTTCCTGCTGGCTATTTTGCTTGAGTGGAACAGTGATTGGCTCTAAGGTTGGTCGCTGAATTGTTATTGTATTCATCTTTAATTTATTAAGTGATTTTTAGCATTCAGGGTTAGTTATCAAATCCCATCGCTCGGCCAAGAACCGCCAGTTCTTCATCTGTCAAATGCGAAAGGTCAATAGGCTGCTTTTGAATTGGCTCCCCATCTGCTCCGGTGATTTCTGTTCTCTCGGCATATCCACGGGCTTTGCCTTTATTTTTTAGATAAAATTCAACCGCTTTGAGCCGGATCCGTTCGTTTTTGCTCTCAAAGAGTTGTAGAAGTTGTTCCTCGGCGTTGTCCAGGCTAATTTCAGTTATCTCAAAAAGCCGCTCCGGCATTTTCTCGGCACGTTGACGGATGGCCTGTCTTGTTATTTCAACGCCGTGTTTTTCTTTGATTAGTCGGGAACATCTGGCAAATAGGCCGCCACTTTCGATAAGCGCGTCCCAAAATTCTTTGTTTGATAATCTCCTTTTTTTTGAATTTTTCATTTTGACAAGTTTTGACAAGGTGAGTTTATTGATTAAACTTTTTTCTGATTGATTGCATGAGCGTAATTTCACTATTGCAATTTTTGATCGTATCTAAATAATTATCCCGCAATGTGGCTGATAATGGTTTTGTTAGTATTTTTCTGGCCTCATTGATAATCTGCACGTTATTCATAATACTATTTTCAATAAGGGTCTGCATTGGGCTTTTCATAATCAAAAAATTTGGTTAAGTTTTGGTTGTGGCTGATCGCAATATCTTTAGCCGCTCCGCTGCGGTATTTCTCGGTTATTATCCACAGAACTCCATCACTAGAACGACCTTGGTGCTCAGGTAAATCGTAATAAGCTGGCCGGAATAATAGCAAAACCATATCAGCATCCTGCTCAATGTTGCCGGATTCGCGTAAATCTGCCAGTGTTGGAACTTTTGATGTTCGGGCTTCCAGAGCGCGGTTAAGTTGGCTAAGCAGGATTACTGGAATATCCAATTCTTTCGAAAGCTGCTTTAGTTTGCGTGTTACAATTCCAATTGCTTGATCTCTGGTTTGCCCTGGCCGGTCTTTCATGTCCATAAGCTGCAAATAGTCAATAATCAGCATTTTAACATCGTTTTTTCGTACAGCAAGGCGGGCTGTAGCAACAATGTAATCAATATCGCATCCAGTTTGCTCGTCAATGAAAATGGGTAGCTGGTTTAGATTTCCGGCCTTATTTATGAGTTCACCAAGATCATACTGATTTATGTTCCCATGGTGATAGCTCCCTGAATTAACACCAGATTCTCCAATTATCATTCGGTCAGTTAGTTTGTGATCTGCCATCTCGAGGCTAAAAAACAGGACTGGATTTCTGGTTCGTGCAGCTTCCATTGCAAAGTGCATAGCTAAAGCTGTTTTTCCCATTCCTGGACGCGCTGCAAGGACTATCAGTTCTCCGCGCTGCCATCCGGCCATCATGCTGTTAAGTGCGCTTAGACCCGTGTTTATGCCTGGCAAATGGCCATCATTGCGCTGTTGGATGCGTGTTTGCAAATTATTAATCGATACGGGCAGTATTTCGCTTAATGGTTTCAGTTTGGCGCTGCTGCCATTAATGATTTCGTTCATCTGCTGATATGCTGATTCAATAATGTACAAGCCTTCATGGTCGGGCGTGGCGGCATCTGACAGCTTACGATCCATCAGCATAAGCGTTTCAATTGCCTTGCGCCTCATGTACTTTTGTTGCAATATATTTACGTAATCCCGATTGCTATTCAGATTGAAGCCTAGATCGTTACCGGTGGCTGTTACTAATTCAAAAACATAATCTGATAACTGAATATTGGCTTGGCGTGCTACATCGCTAACGGTCAGCAAATCAACTGTTTTGTTAGCGTTGTAAAGATTTTTAACAATCTCAAAAACTTGAACATTTTCATCTTTGTAGAACAATTCTGGTCGAAGCTCTCGGATAACTAAATCTAATCCGGTGCTGCCTTCACTGATAAGGTTTCGCAGTAGTGCGTTTTCTATTTCAATTGCTTGCGCTGGTAGTTGGTTTTTCATAACAATATTTCTTTTTTGCGGGTGCGTGGTTCATTCGGCTGGATTGTGCTGTTCTCGGGCCTAAACCAAACGCCAATCATTTTTTGCTTCCAGTTTTTGATTTTGTTGCCTCGAGAATCAATCCAATTTGCGGACTCGTAATACTCATAAGCTTTTTCTGCGATTTCACTTTTAAATCCTTTTTCGTGGAAATAGGATTTTACCTCATCAATGGTTGGTGGCACAAATTTGGATTTGGTTTTTGAAGACTTTTGGGGTTGAGATTTAGGATTTATAGAATTCGTATATGTGTTATTCTCATTCTTCTCGTTCTTCTCATTCTTGTTCGGGGTAACTTTTCGGTTTCTTTGAGAGTAACTTTCGGGTTTCTTCGAGAGTAACTTTTCGGTTTCCACACCTTGGTATTTATCCCAATTAGTTACTGTTAGTAGGTGTTTCCTTTGGTTTCCTTTTCCTAAAATTTCGGTGTAAATCATGTCCTCTTTTTCGAGCAGATCAAAGAGCTTAACTGTGGTTTTTTTGGAACAGCCAAATAGATTTGTCCAGTGCTGAATCGAGCGGTAAGATTGTCCAGGATAACAAGTGTGTAATGCAGCACCAACAGTGAACTTTTTAGCTTCGTGGTTCACCTTGAGCAGAATAATAAGCCAGTATTTAAGATACTTCTCATTAGTCCATATCCAATGTTCTGTAATGCTTCTATTTAACTTGATCCAACCTTGCATCTTTGCTATTTTGTATTATAGGCCTTCATGGCTTGGTGCACCTGGTCAAGATCAAAAAGAAGCAATTTGCCATCTTGAAAATAGGGGAGAACACCATCGTTTTTAAGCTGTTGTATTTTAGAGGTGGAAATCCCTAAAGCAGCCGCAAGACCGCGTATGCCTCTGACCATAGTGGGCTGGCCAGGTTTTTGGCTAAGCTCCCTTAGTTGCTCTTTGACTGCGCCGCGCACCATTTCACTAAATTCCGCACGGTCGATCTGGATAAATTCAATTTTTGCCATTTTCTTTAGTATTTGCCGCAAAAGTACAGCACCCAACAAGTTATAACAAGCTGATTAGGTGTATTTTATTTCACTATGGGGGTGGAAATTTCAAATTACAAGGCACAAAAAAAGCCCGCTAAACGGGGCTTTGGTGGTACTTCCACGGGGGGTGGAAAAAACTTTTGTTTTAGGCTAAATACATGCCTTCTCAAATGTCTTAAATAAGGATGTTCTGGTAGTTTTTGTTCGTCCTGGATTATTATCGCTCCTAACTTTTCCGCCGGGAAATTCAAACCTGGCATTTATTTCGCCTGGCTTCATCTGTAATAGTCCGGCTTTGAAATCGGTTTCTGATTCGCAAGCTCCGCCACTAAGGAAATAGTAAAACTTCCAACAATCGGTAACTTTTCCTTTCCAAATAACTTTACCGGACGGATCTCCCGTGAATAGTGAAATAAAAGTTTGTTCGCTTGTATCAATCCAGCCCTTACCAATTAGCCACTTATGAGCCTTTAACAGGCGTTCCATGTTTACGGCTTTTGCTGCCTTTTCCGGTGCGTTTGTCTCGGCATACATCAATAAGTCCTTGTAACCTCTCAACGCTGTTAACTGCTCTTTAAACCAATTTCGTTTCCAGCTCTCAACGTCTTCATCAATACTTTGATGGCTGAATGCTGCAATCAATCTGTTGATTTTTTTAACCCAAATTACCAACTCACTTTTGGGCTGGACGTTGATATTATCCGGCTTTGTGAATTTCCTTAGGCTTTCAATGTAGGCTGTATAACCTTTTGGTTTTAGCCCAAGCAGTTCTCGAATTTCATTTATGTCATCAGGCTCATCAAAATTTCTAACTTTGTCCATTGCATGTTATTTTATGAACCTGTCATAGAGTTTAAGGGCTATGACAGGTTTTTTTATTTACTCAATATCGTCAATAGCTCTTTTTTTGTGGCTTTCCTCAACCGTGTAATAGCGGGCTAATGCCGCGCTGTTTCGACTGTGGCCACTCATTGAGCCAATAACATCGCGGTCATAGTTTTTGGAAAATAATGCACCAACAAAAGTCCGGCGTGCCATGTGAGTACTTGCAAGCTCATTTATCGGCTTCATTTCCGGTTCTCTGGTTTTAGGATTCAACCGGCTTACAAAACGGGTAATTTCACAAACCTTGAATAGCTCTTTTAAATACCTGTTAATAACTTGTTCAGTATAAGGTGGTAAAATTAGGCCTCCAGGTAAATCTGCATACTTTTCTAATATTGACAGGGCTTTGTTTGCCAGTGGAATAACAATCGTTTTTGGGTTGCCTTTCGAGGTTTTTCCGGCTATGTAATGCAGGCTTCCATCGACAATATTTGACCGCCTCAACTTCACTAAATCACCATAGCGGCAACCCACAAAGCTTTGGAAAAGGAAAACATCCCGAACCCTTTCCAGTCTCGGAGTTCTCAACGGATATTGCTCGAGCTGGTTCCGTTCCTCAACTGTCAGATAAAAAGGTTCACCATAGACCGCCTTTTCAATCCGATATTTTCCAATTTCCTTTCCAAAAGGGTATGGGGTTTCGGGTTTTATATCCCTGACAAAATTGAGGAAAGCGCGCGTCATTACCATGGCCTTGTTGACCGTGTTACGGCTCAGTTTTCTATCCGTCTGCAAAAACTTGTCAAAACCTTTTAACAGCTCCAGGTTAAAATCTTCGAGATAAATTGTTTTTTTCTTTTTGGTTTCAAATGCCAACCAGTGATTTAGGATTGACCGGATATTGCGCTTCCTCACTTCGCTTTGCTGACCGTCTGCAAGGTACTTTTCCCACCATGCTTCGAGTGCATTGGATTCTAAAGGTGTTTTTTTTGGAGCCTTACCAAGTAATGAATTCAGCCTGTTAGTGATTTCTGCTTTTGATGGTACCTCACTACTATCAAAAATATTTATGAGTTCGCCTCGGATTTTAACAAGGTCTTCATTGATTGTCTTAGAACTAACTTTCAACGCTCCTTTTTTTCCAAAGGCATTTCGTCTGACCTGTTGCAATTCAGCATCAAAGTTTTTGGCATCAATCCGGTATCCTGTGTAAAAATATAGCCTTGTGGATGCAAATTTTATATCACATTGAACGGGAACATTTTCTACGATCAATTCCTTTTTTTTGTCCTTTCGTTTCTCCAAAACAACTTTGACCGAATGATTCATTTTGCATGTACTTTTTGATTTACATGCAAATTTACATGCAAATTATTTAAGAACAAAATAAAACAGAAAAATATATTAAATTACAAAAGGGTCTGTAAACGTGCAAGTTCCTGAATTTTAAGACATAAAAAAAAACACGCCGAAACGTGTTTAAGAGCCTTCCACGAGACTCGAACTCGCGACCTGCTCATTACGAGTGAGCTGCTCTACCAACTGAGCTAAGAAGGCAAAAATCAAGCTGCAAATTTACGATTTTATGCAGCCAAATTATTGCAAATTCAAAAATTCCTTCACATCCGGCAGTTCTTGCTATTTTTGTGCCTTAACACCAACAGCAAATCTCTATGAAAATCCTTTTTGTTTGTCTTGGAAATATCTGCCGATCGCCTGCCGCTGAAGGCATTTTTGCACAAAAAGCCCAAAAATCCGGCCTGCATATTGAAGTAGATTCAGCTGGAACATCTGCCTGGCATGAAGGTGAAAAAGCAGATCGCCGTATGCGGCAAACTGCAAAAGCCAGGGGTTATGAGCTTACCAGTCTGGCGCGTCCGGTGAGAAGCAACGATTTCGATAATTTCGATTACCTCATCGCAATGGACGATCAAAACTACGACGACCTGCGTCAAAAAGCGGCTGATAACTCGCAAGTAGATAAAGTGTTGCGCATGAGCGACTTCTTTTCGCGCAAGGATATCGACCATGTTCCCGATCCCTATTATGGTGGTTCAAAAGGTTTTGACCTGGTGATCGACCTGCTGGAAGAAGCTTCCGAAAATCTGATTAATTTTATTAAAAAATAGTAAGTTGGCCCTTATCCTGCAATACCTTAGCATAGCCATTTTGGCGAGCGTGCGGCTTCTCATGACACCGCCTGTGGCTTATTTAGCCGGTTTGTCGCTCACCGAAGCGTTAATCACTGTAAATGCAGGTGGATTGGTAGGTTTTGTTTTCTTTTATTACGCCTCAGATTGGCTGAGCTGGAAAAAGCTGCAAAAAAATTCTAAAAAAAACGGGAAGCGCTTTCGGCGAATTAGAAATATGCTCAATTACCGCAACAAAGTAGGTCCCTGGCCATTTATCATCACCTCGCCATTTTTATCAGTTCCTGTAAGCGCTTTCGTTATCCGCAAACTCTATCGCCGCTCGAATTGGGTATTCCTAGTTTCACTACTAACAATACTGTTCTGGGGTACTCTTTCTTGTTTGGTTTTCTACCCGATTGGATTTATTTAGGAGATTCAATGATTCAAAAATTAAAAAATTAAATACGTGAACATAAACTATAGAACCCGTAAACTCATTCTTCTTGAAAGTACAGGAACTTCACGAAGTTCCTCCTATTACAAAACTAGGAGATTCAAAGATTCAATGATTCAAAATTTCAAAAATTAAATGCGTGAACATAAACTCTTGAACCCGTAAACTCGTGAACCCATAAACCCGTAAACTCGTGAACCCATAAACTCCTAAACCTATCAAAATGACAGATAAAATATTCACTTTACAGCTCAAAGTACGTGATTACGAATGTGATATGCAGGGTGTCGTAAATAACGCCAACTACCAACACTATATGGAACACGCCCGCCACGAATACCTGAAAGCGATCGGTATTGATTTCGCCAAACTCACCGAGGAAGGCATTTTGCTGGTGGTAAAACGCATAGAAATAGATTATCATTTCCCTTTGCGCAGCGGCGACTCATTCGAGGTAAGCTGCCGACTGGAACGTATTTCGCCGCTTAGGTTTGGCTTTTTGCAACAGATTAAACGGCTGAGCGACCAAAAACCCATCATCTCCGGAAATGTAATCGGCACCTCGATAAACCGGCAAGGAAGACCTATTTTGCCAGCAGTTCTGGACGAATATTTCAAGCAGAGCTAAAATTTTATAGCTAAAAAATGACTGCCAAAATGAATTATCGATTGAGAGTATTACTCCTTTTGGTGTGTATTTCTAGCCTTGGTTTGCACGCGCAGCAACAACGGCAATGGCTTGCAGCGGGCAGTCTTTTTCCTGATAAAACGCTGGACTACCGCGAGGCACAATTCAGTGGTTCACTGTATGTTTTGCATACGCCTTCGGGCTGGCCTAACCGCATGTTTGCCAACTATTCGGCGGGCATGAACCGAAGCATTTATCGCTGGGAAAATACCGAAAACAAAGCCGGAGAGCTGGGCATTGAAATCGCTACTTTTACCCAGTTTATTTTTGAAGATCCACTCAATTGGTTTCAGGTCAATCATTTCAATACGGAATATAAAATTGGTTTATACTATAACCGGAAACTCACTGAAAACTGGTCTTTCAGGCTACGGCTCTACCATATTTCAGCACATCTTGGTGATGATTTTATCTATCGATTTCACGTAACCAAATACCTTGATAATCCGCGTATTTATGAAGTGCTGGATCTTAGTGCGGCTTATCAGGCCAAAAACTGGACGATGTATGCCACGCTCGGTGCTATTCCGCATTCGGCCTATGAACGCAAACGGCTTTTGGGAGACTTAGGAGCATTTTGGAAGAAGCCTGTGGGACAAAAAGACTGGCTGCGCTGGTTGCTGGCAGCTCACCTGCAGTTTGAGCAGGAAACCAATTTCTATCCCGGAACGCGGCTCGCGGCCGGCATCGAAATAGGGAAGGAGGGAAGCTCGCCGGTTACGATCATGCTCGACGCTTTTCATGGCTATATGCCTTACAGCCTCTATGATAAAGCACGCATCACTTGGATTGGCGGGAGTATGAGCTTTCAGCCTTTTCGGTGATAAGGTTTTGTCATTTTCAAAATATCTGAATAAAAAATACTGAAAGGCAATTCTAACCTCCGTCAAAAACCACTGAAACATATACCAAGTAGTTGTTGGTGCATATCATTATAAATCAGTTCAAAACCTATATCCAATATTAAAATTTATCCCTGACAGTAAGAAATGTTGTTGAGATTTTTTTCTATCGAAATAAATCAATGAGGTAATTCCTATCTCTGGTTCTATGTTAAAATGAATTGATTTTGATACTTTTAAGTCAATCCCACCAACCAACGTGAAACCAACTCCACTCTGATTATCCACATAATTTCCAGCTTTGTTGTTAGTTTGGAAATCAATCGTCAATCCAGTTTTGAAATACAACCAATTAAGCACATCAACCCTCATCCGCACCGGAATTTGAATAATAAAAGATTCTTGACTTCCAGATTCTTGTAGCGAAAATGGCACAATAAAATCTCCACGCCATACATTAGAAGTCTTCAAGTATCCAATCCCAGTATTTATCCAAATTTTATCCGTTATCAATTTACTGTATTGCAATCCAAACCTGTAGCCTTCACCATTATCAGTATGTCCACCGCCATCCATCGTCCTAAATCGAAATACATTATTTCTGAAAATAGATCCTGATAAATCAATTTGATTAGAATGCTTTGATTGCGAATAAGCTATCAATCCGAGAGCTAATAAAACTGTGGAAATTAATAATCGTTTCATATTATAATTATTTGATCTTTATATCTCAAGATGTTTTAAGTAATCATTTCATTATCTTTTAGTTACTTATAGCTATTTCTCCACCAAAAACTTCCCAGCAAAACGCAAATAATTCTTCAGCGTATCCACCCGTGCCTCCACTTCAAAACTGCCCGAAAAATACTCGGTAGAGATAGAGTCCACCTGAATATAACCTGCATAAGCATGATAAGTTAACAGGCTGTCGCGCTCGATGCGCATGCTCGCATAGGCCGTTCCGTATTGGTCGAACCGAAATATGCCCGGCCCTTTAACGGTAGGACGTTGCTCACTGCCAACTCTGAGCATAAAAGTCGTAGCAGGCATTTCCGCAGTATTTTGCCAGACAGCAACAGCATAACCGTTTCCATACAGGAAATGTACATTTTGTGCGCTATAATCAGCCAGATGGGTTTTATTCATCTGGTAAGCAGCCACGCAATACGACTCGCCACAGTCCGGTGGCTGCAAGCGGGTTTCGTCTTCCTTTTTGCAGGCTGAAACACTTAAAATCAGACTGATAAAAGAAATTAGAATAAGTTTAACTTTCATATTTTTACTTAAAATAACTTGAAAAAATTATTTCCTTTGTCGTGAAATACCCGTCTATGCCAGCTCAAAATCCATCTGCTTTTTGAGTAAATCAACTTTTTTCACTTTGATTTTTATGGAATCGCCAAGGCGGAAAGTCTTTCCATGCTCCTGACCAATTACCCTGAAGTTCTCTTCGTCTAAATAATAATAGTCGCCGGGCATATCATGGTAGCGGACCATACCCTCGCATTTGCTGGTTTTCAGCTCTACAAAAATGCCGTATTTGCTTACGCCGGAAATCAGCCCATCGAAGGTTTTGCCAATCTTGTCGGCCAGATATTCAGCTTGTTTGTACTTAACAGAATCGCGTTCCATATTCACGGCACGGCGTTCCATTTCGCTGGCATGTATGCACATTTCCTCATAAGTTTCAGCACTTGCCGAAGCTTTATTTTCTATCAGATAACGTTCCAACAGCCTGTGCACAAGTAAGTCGGGATAACGCCGGATAGGGGAGGTGAAGTGGGTATAGAATGGGAATGCAAGTCCGTAGTGGCCAATGTTTTGGGTGCTGTATTCGGCTTTGGCCATGGTGCGGATTGCTACGGTTTCTATCAGGTTTTTCTCGCCCTTGCCTTCCACGGCTTTAAACAAATTGTTGTAAGAAGTGACCAGCTTTTGGCGGTTGCTGATGTTCATGGAGTAGCCCAGGCGCGACACCAACTGAACAAAAGTATTCAGCTTTTCGGGATTGGGTTCGTCGTGTATGCGATACACAAAAGTTTTTGGTTTTTTACCTTTGGTTTTCCCAATTTTTTCAGCTACACGCTTATTGGCCAGCAACATAAAATCTTCAATCAGCTTATGACTTTCTTGCTGAACTTTCACGTAAGTATCAATAGGTTTAGCGTTTTCGTCCAGAATAAACTTCACCTCTTCCGAATAGAAGTTGATGGAACCATTGTCCATACGTTTTTTGCGCAACTTTTCAGCAAGGCGATGCAACACCAGAATCTCTTCTTTAAATTCGCCTTCGCCGCCTTCTATCACCGCCTGAACTTCTTCATAAGCATAGCGTCGGTTGGATCTGATCATCGTTTTTCCAATCCATTCGTCCAAAACCTCTGCCTCTTCATTGAGTTCAAACACAGCCGAAAAACAGCGTTTATCTTCATTGGGTCTCAGCGAACAAACGCCATTTGAAAGTTTCTCTGGAAGCATTGGAATCACGCGATCTACCAGATACACAGATGTTCCGCGCTCTTTGGCTTCTTCGTCCAGCGGTGTTCCCGGCACCACATAATGCGACACATCAGCGATATGCACACCCACTTCCCAATTACCATTTTCGAGCTTACGCAGCGATAGCGCATCATCGAAATCTTTGGCATCAGCCGGGTCGATAGTGATGGTGAAAACTTCTCTAAAATCTTTGCGCGAAGCCAGTTCGGCAGCAGAAACATTTTCGGTGATGGCAGCAGCTTCCTTTTCCACGGCAGTCGGAAACTGCAAAGGATAGTTATGCTCGGCCAGAATCGCCTGCATCTCCACATTGTTTTCGCCAGGCTTACCCAACACCTGAATCACCTCGCCAAACGGGTTTTTCGACTGCTCAGGCCATTCGCCAATGCGGACAATCACCTTATCGCCGTTTTTGGCATTATTGAGCCCTGATTTTGGCACAAAAATATCCATCGGCATGTGCTGACTGTCGGGAATCACAAAACCATAATCGTGGCTTAGTGCAAGCACACCCACATAATCTGTTTTGGTACGTGAAAGCACTTCGACAATCTCGCCTTCGTTTTTGCGGTTTTTACGCCTCGGGAAAAGCACTACCCGCACCACATCCTGATGCAAAGCTTGCCCGGTATTGTTAGCTCCGATAAAAATATCCTCGCCACCATCTTCCGGAATGATATAAGCTTTGCCGGTACTTTTCATATCGACAGTTCCGGTGATTGTTTTGCTTTTCCCACCGATTTCGGCCAGCATTTCCTTGCTAAGCACATAGCGATAAGGCCGTTCTTCGCGCAGTTTGCCATCGGTTAAAAGCTCGCGCAAAATGGTATCAATAAAGTCTTTTCCTGTTTTATCTTTTACACCAAGCAGTTTAGCTATTTGTTTGTAATTGAATGGTTTGTAAGGCTGTTCACCAAAAATACTTAGAATAGTATTGGTAAAGGTACTCTTGCTGCCTGTTGATTTCTTCTTTTTGGCCATCTGATTTTCGTTTAAAGTGTTTGCCAATGTTGTCCTGCAAATGCGCAAAACAGTTACAACGAAATTACAATAAATTTGGGGAAAGGTGATTTTAAAGGTCAAATATTTGGACTTGCTGAGGATTCTTTTAAATAACAAAGAGCTTTGTGTAACTCTGTGTTCCTTTGTGCAACATAGTGCTGCAGCTGTTTCACGGAGAAACTCAAAGAAAGCTCAGCGTTTCACAAACTGAAGACTTTGCTAATAAAAATTAACATAAAAGATTATGGGAGCGCAATGGAGGCACATAACAATTAGGGCTAAAATTTAAAATAAACCGGAATTTCAATAAAATTTCTCCTTTCATCTTGACTATATGAGAATTGCTATTTCCGCACAATCCAGATATCCTGAGGCACAACCTTAGTTTTACCATTTTCGAGTTCAATATGTTCAAGCACTTCCATCTCGGAGAACAATTGAAGCATAAACTCCTTTGGCTGGAAAGCCGAAAAAGTACGATGTCCTTCCTTTACCTTTCCTCTAACGACGAGTTTTCCCTCTTCAAATAGTGACTTTTCTGAGCTATCCAATTTCACCTTGAAATTCGCACCTTGTGTTGTCAAAAATAAGATGCCACCGGGTTTAAGTGTTCTGTAAAGCTCTTTAAACCAGGCGTAATGCATGGCTTCTGCGAGATGCGTAAAAATTGAAATACCGTAAATCACATCAAAGAAATCATCCTCATATGGAAGCTTGGCCTCCAGTTTATTCAAATTAAAAGAAACGTCAGGAATATTAGCGCTGCACCAGGCAATAGATTTTTCATTGTAATCTGTGCCATAAAATGAACAGCCATTGTTGATCACTTCCGGTAAATGCCGGATGATTCGCGCCGGACCACAGCCCCAATCCAAAATTCGCTTCTGTTCAAGCTGAATGTATTTCGCGAAATGATTTTTTAACCAAATCGCTGTTTGCCGGCTGTCTTCGTAATATTTTTTGTAGTCTAATTGGAAAGACTCATACATGAGGTAATCGGGAGGTAGGCTCAATCCGGGATTATTTAACCTAAATTCGGAATTTTTTTGCTTGTTTTTCAGTCTTACAATCTGAAATCTTACAGTATCTGCAACTGTTAAAAGCCCCAGTAGTCTAAGTAAACCGGAAACTGAATTTAAGAAACTACGCAACATTTAAAAAATTTTTACAAAACTATCAATTTTTTTAACATAAATTAATATTTCTTCAGTACATTTGAACTTCATAAATTCATTTTATCAAAATTAAACATTTTTGGTCATGAAACAAACAACTTTATTACTCTCATTTCTATTCATTTCAATGGTGACATTTAGTCAATCTTGGCAAATTAGTGGCAACGTCTATTACGTTAACCCAACGTCCACAAACATTGGAATAGGAACAAGTTCTGCCTCTTCAAAGCTAGAAGTTAAATCTTCTACTAGCAAGCAAAGTCCCTTTGTTGTTAAAAACCAATATGGGCAAACGAAACTCAAGGTGCATTCGAATGGTGGCGTTTCAATAGGTAATAACTTAAATCCACCAGTAGATGGATTAGCAGTTGAAAACCATTTAGTAATGAATTTCTACAAATGGATGGGTTTTGGCCCTAGTACTGAACTATCAAATCGCCTACAACTACACCATAATTCAGTTCATGGCTTTATCGATTATAAAGACAATCTTCACTTCAGAGCTGATAGAAACTGGATAAGTGCTTTGACCCTATATGGCAATGGTAGTGTAGGTGTTGGGTTTGGAACAACCTATATGGCAATGGTAGTGTAGGTGTTGGGTTTGGAACAACCTATAATACCGGCGACTACAGGAATCAAGGTTATAAACTTGCCGTTAATGGAGGAATTATTTGCGAGGAAATAAAAGTAGTAACTGACGTGCCTGATGCAGACTACGTTTTTGAAGAAAACTACTTTCTATCCCCACTTTCTGAAGTTGAAAGCTTTATAAAAACCAACAAGCATCTACCGAATATTCCTTCTGCTGAACAATTTAAGTCAGATGGATATAAAGTTGGAGAAATGGATGAGATGTTGCTAAGAAAAATTGAAGAGCTTACTTTGTACATAATTGAATTGAAAAAAGAAATCGAGGAGCTAAAATCCAAGAGCAGTTATTCATCGAACAAAAATTAAGAAAGGGACGTGAGATGAAAAAGAAATCTATAATGATCATACTAATTGCTCTTGCTATAAATGGGATGGGTCAACCTGAAACAATGTGGCAATTGTATATGGATGGGTCAATAGTCCGATGGGCATACTCTGGAGGTGATGAATTCGATGGAAATAGTTTGGATCAATACAAATGGCGGAATGATTATCCATGGGGTAGAAACTATAGTGGTACATGTGCTCAAGAGTATATGACAGATGGTTTAAACTATAGCTTTAGTTATAATAGCGATATTCAAAGTAATACCATCAAACTAATTGCAAAAAAGGAAGATGTTTTCAAAAAAGGAATTGAATACGAGGATGATGATTACTTACTATTGGATGGGCAACCAAATTTGAGATGGTGGCATTACACTTCAGGGATGCTATTTTCGAAACAAAAATACAAATATGGAATATTCGAAATAAGGTTTAAACTTCCTGCTGGTAAGGGGTTTTTTCCAGCATTTTGGTTATTTGGTGGAAATCCTAACGAAGAGTTTGATATTTTTGAATATAAAGGTGAAATGCCCAATAAGGTTCACTACGATATGCACTGCCCAAATTGTAGTAGCTCATTCGGAGATTGGGTCACAGCGAACGGCAATTTTTCAGATGGATTTAATGATATGATGGGAGAATGGAATCCTGAATGGTCTCAGTGGGTGTTGAATGGTCAAAATTTTCAAGTCTGGTTTGGAAATCTCAATTATCAGGCCAATATTATCGCCAATTTTTCTATTGCTGGTCCAAATCCTTGCGCATTTAGCCCGGATCCTGATAACACGACTATTTTTCCAGCTGAGTTTGAAATTGATTTTATTCGTGTATGGACAAGGCTTGATTGTGAACAAGACCAAAATATTTGCAACTATAACCAAACATTGGAAGATCCAACTGTCTTAACAGGTAATCAAATAAATATCGGGGGTAGTAATTGCCAGGTTTCATTACAATCTGGCCAGAGTCTCAAATTAATTGCGACAAATAACATTACTATTAATTCATCTTTTCATGCTAATTATGGAAGTCAGTTTCATGCTAAAATTGTTGATTGTCCAGATCCGGGTAATGTCAAATCGTACGTAGATGGATTTAGTGGTTTGAAGGTGGAGAATATAAATGAAATAGATAGTATTAAATCACTGATTCTTAAACAACAAGTTAATTCTCCAGTTTTATATACAAAAATATTTCCTAATCCAACTAAGGATAAAATAACAATTGAATTTGCTGGAAAAGTTGACAGAAATATTAGAATTGAATTATTCAATTTTTCTGGTCAATGTGTTTACTTTAAGGATAATATTACTGATAGCAAAATTGAAATTGATGTTTCTTTTCTTAGACAAGGAGTTTATGAACTAAAGGGTACTTTCGGTAATAATTCAGTATCAGAAAAAATTATTATTAAGTAATGCGGTACAAGTCAATATATTGTTTTGTCCTTTTTGTTTCTTTACTATTCCATCAAGATTGTTTTGGGCAAAATAAACGTATTGAAACACCAAAGCTTGGGGTTCGATTGACAACGGTTTATGATTATTGGGTTCTTCATAATGCAGTAAATCTTAATATAAGTTTAAAAAATCATAATTTGTATATTGGTCCCGAGTTAGTTCATATATTAATGCTTCCAAAAAAATATGATGAAGTTGATAATTATAGTGACAGGTCAACCGGACTGAATTTTGGCTATCGCTATCTTTCACGGGAATTTGTACCTAAAGTAAAATTTTACGGGCAGTTAAATTTCTCCATATTTCAACTGAAACTTTGTGAAAATCAGATAGGACCGCCAATTACTCAGGAAAAGATAAGTCTTGTTGTAGAAAACACTGCAAGTTTTGGAGTAGATTATAACTTTACTAATAAACTTCACTTGTTTTCGGGTTTGGGTTTTGGTTCTTATGATGGTTTCTTCTTAATGATTAACTCATTTACTCCAACTTTTTATGTTGGCATTCAATATAATTGGAAGTGATGTGTTGAATTGAACCTATAACAGAAGCATTGACTTCCAAAAGCAAACGTAAGATTCTAATATCGTGTATCTTCAGTTCTTTTAAAATAATAATAATTGACTTTTTTCAATATTAATTAAATATCGCAATAGATCGAATCAATGATTTCGTATAATCCGTTTCCGGCTGCTGAAAAAGCCTGTCGGCTTCGGCCAGTTCTTCCATGCGGCCGTCTTTCATTACCAGGATGCGGTCAGCCATAAAACGTACCACACTCAGGTCGTGTGAGATAAATATATAAGTTAGTCCTCTGTCGGCTTTGAGCCTATTGAGCAAATTGAGCACCTGCGCCTGCACAGATACATCAAGCGCCGAAACCGATTCATCGCAAATAATAAGCTCGGGCTCAACAGCCAATGCGCGCGCAATACTAATCCGCTGCCGCTGGCCGCCCGAAAACTCATGCGGATAACGGCTATAATGTTCACCAGACAAACCAACTTCTTCTAGCAAGGCCATTACTTTTTGACGGCGTTCTTTGGCCGTTTTGGCTAATCCATGAACCTTCATCGGTTCAGCTATGGCATTTCCAATACTTAGGCGCGGATTAAGAGAAGAATAAGGATCCTGAAAAATAATCTGGATATGCTTACGCATAGTTCGCATTGATTTGTCATTCAGATTATTGAGTGCAATCCCTTTATAAGTAATTTGTCCGTCGGTGGGTTCCTGAAGGCGCAATAAAGTTCTGCCAAGCGTGGTTTTTCCGCATCCCGACTCGCCAACCAGCCCTAAAGTTTCACCTGGAAAAACCTCAAAACTAATATTATCAACCGCTTTCACCTGATCGTAAACACGTGACGGAAAGCCTTTGCGCAATGGAAACCAGGTATTGATTTGATCCGCTTTTAGCACAGGCTGCTGCAAATAGATTTGGGCATGACGCTGACGGCGGCTTTCTGACGATAAAAGCAACTCCTGCTGAATCTGCTGCACGCCGCCCGGCCATTTATTGTCTAAAAATTCGCGTACCACAGGCAGGCGCGTCAACCGATAATCAAGCGGTGGACGACAAGCCAAAAGTCCTTTGGTGTATGGATGTTGTGGATTTTCTAAAACAGTTTTTACTGCACCCTGCTCCACAATCCTGCCTTGATGCATCACAGCTACTTCGTCGGCCAATTCAGCTATTACACCCAAATCGTGGGTGATAAAAATCATTCCCATATTGTATTCCCGCTGCAAGTCTTTGAGCAACAGCAGAATTTCCTTTTGCACCGTAACGTCGAGGGCGGTTGTAGGTTCGTCGGCAATCAGTAGTTCGGGCTTGCAGCTGATGGCCATAGCAATCATTACGCGCTGTTTTTGTCCGCCCGAAAGCTCATGCGGATAGGCACGATAAATGGCTTCCGGGCGCGGCAACTTCACCTGACGAAAAAGTGCTAAAACGCTTTCACGGGCTTGCTTTTTACTGAGTTTTTCATGTAAAATCAAGGCTTCGGCCACCTGTTTTCCACAGCGAAAAACAGGGTTGAGTGAGGTCATGGGTTCCTGAAAAATCATGGCCATCTTTTTGCCACGCAGACTTTGCATCTGCTTTTCAGAAAAATCCTGCAAGTCCATCTCGTTAAAAAGTATGGAGTCGGCTTCAACGCGGCTGTTGCGCTTGTCTAATAAACGCATCAGCGCCAGCGAACTGACGGACTTGCCCGAACCTGATTCACCTACCAATCCCAGCGTTTGGCCTTTTTCAAGCTTAAAGCTGATACCATGAATTACTTCCTGCCAGGCTTTTTCAACATAAAAACTGAGTCGCAAGTTTTTGACTTCGAGCAGTGGTAATATAGGGTTATCAGTGGGTTTTGTAGTCATTAAATAAAATCCTCAACAAAATTTAATTGCCTTAAAAATCCAAAAGTAATTGATTTCGCCTATATTTACACACCCAATCAAGGCTTTTGCTCCAACTAAACAACAATTGCCATGCGTTTTGCCGATCTGTTTGACTATACGCTTTCCTTGTTCTATCCAAAAGTTTGTGCCGCTTGTGGCACCGGACTTCTGCGCCATGAAACAACGGTTTGCCTTAGTTGCAGGCATTTGCTGCCCAAAACCGGCTACGAAACTTACAACGACAATCCGCTGGCACGCATCTTTTGGGGAAGGGTTGATTTTGAAGCCGTTGCTGCGATTTTCTTTTTCAGCAAGCAGGGAAAAATTCAACACCTGATTCACGAATTAAAATACAAACGCAACCAGGAGGCTGGTCTTTTTTTGGGCGAGCAGATGGGAATGGAACTCAAAAAAGCCCCACTTTTTCAGCAGATCGACTACCTAATTCCTGTGCCACTGCATCCCAAAAGAGAATACCAGCGCGGCTATAACCAAAGTGAAGTGATTGCCAGAGGAATCTGCCAAACGATGGCTGTTCCCGTATCTACAGAAGTGCTTTACAGAAATATAGCCACTGCTACCCAAACCAAAAAATCGCGGGAGGCACGCTGGGACAATGTGAAAGATATATTTGCCCTAAAGAATCCCGAAACGCTGGCCGGTAAACATGTTTTACTGCTTGATGACGTGATTACAACAGGTTCAACGCTGGAAGCTTGCGGCCAGGTTTTGAAGCAAATTCCCAACATCAAAGTAAGTATAGCGGCAGCAGCTTGTACAACCAGCTAAAAACATGCTAATTTTGCGCAAAACTTGTGGCTATGAAACCTATCCATCTGCAGCTTATTGAATCAGTCATCTTGCTTTTGTTGTTGCTGGCAGGCAATATGATTTTTCGCACCATCCTGAACCGTATTGACAAAAAGCTTCGATTTGCGCTGGAACGCAAAAGAATTATCTATAAAATTATCCATCTTTTTATTGCTATTTTAGCCCTTGTTGGGCTGATTGGAATCTGGGGTGTAGATCCCAAACAGTTGTTTCTTTTCCTCACTTCAATTCTCACCATATTGGCTGTGGGGTTCTTTGCGCAATGGTCTATACTATCGAATATTACAGCCAGTTTAATCCTGTTTTTCAATCATCCGATTCATATCGGTGGCTATATCAAAATTATGGACAAAGACCTTCCTACTGAAGGCATTGTAGAAAATATCACCATTTTCTTTCTGTATATCCGCACTAACGAAGGTGAATTACTTTCGATTCCGAATATATTGGTTTTGCAAAAAACTATTTCATCCCAAAAAAAACTTCCTGGAAAAATTGAAAATAGGAAAATTTAACGCTGGTGCTCAGGCACTTCAGGAATAGTATCCTGAATGCGGCCTTCCTTGATAAGTTGGTCGTTATAAGCCTTGCGGTTGCGTTCGAGCCGCCTTTGCAGACGCGCCATATAGTTAAACATATCATACAAAGCCTGAATAGGTCCTTTGATAATAAAGGGACCCGGCTCAATTCCTACCAGGCTGTTTGCCAATTCGTTTTCAAAACTTTCAATTTCGTAAGCTTTCACTGGCTTCATATGCACAAAAAGATATTTAAAAGTAGGCCAATCGTAAAAAGCGCGTACCACCACTTCATCCATCTGAACGGTATCTTTCTCCAGCAAAATCAACAATCCGCCAGGCTGATTCAACAAAGCATCTGTAATACCAAAAATCTTGCGTTCGTAGCCAATCGAGCTGAGCAAAATGGTATCGCTGCCATAGCCACGATACGAAAAAATGCCCTGGCGATTGCTGATAGTTCCGCGTCGGGCGGTTTTGCTGATGATATGTACATGCGGCACAGGCAGCAAGCTATCAGCAGAAAGCACGCGCCCGTGAACCTCTCGAATTTGCTGCGCCCGGACAGTGCCGAAATAAAATCCCGACAACAGCAAAATACATCCAAGCCAAAATATTTTCATATTACAGGCGAATGTAAAACCTTCTGCTGAATATTGATTTATCAGTCTTAATAAAAATTGTTAATCAGCTTGAAAATGCGTCAAGAACAAAAGACCAATCAATGGCATAAAATACTATCTTAGCCACATCAACTGACACTTTATGATATGCCAAATCAGAATAAACCCTTTAAATCTGTACGAAAGATGCTGCTGATTTATGCCATACGGATATTTTTCGGTCTTCTATTCCTGTTTATAATTGTTGTCGGGATTTTTTTGCTTTACCTCAACATCAATGATTTCAATCCTGCTGCGCATGAAACTTTAAAACCTGCTGCTCAAGCTTATAAGCAGCAAGTTCCGTCTAATTTTCGTCTTATTAGCTGGAATATTGGTTACGGTGGACTGGGCAAAAGCATGGACTTTTTTTATGATGGTGGTAAGCGCGTGCGCGCTGGAAAAGAACAAAGCGAAGAATGGCTGCACGGTATTACAGCATGGATTGTCCAACAAGCTGATGCCGATTTTTTACTGCTTCAGGAAGTAGATGTTGATGCCAAACGCACTTACCATCAAAATCAAGTGGCGCAAATAGCCCAAGTGTTGCCTAAGCACGAATATGTGTCAGCCATAAACTACCAAGTTCCTTTTGTTCCGGTGCCTTTGCGAGAGCCGATGGGCGCTGTAAAAGCAGGAATGATAAGCTTTTCAGCATATCAATCGCTGGCGGCCACGCGCCATGCTTATCCGCAGATTGCCGGCTGGCCCGACAGGATGTTCCTGCTCGACCGTTGTTTTATCGAAAGCCGTTTTGCAACCACCGACAAAAAAGAACTGGTAATTTTAAATACCCACAACTCCGCTTTTATAGATGACGCCGAAAAGATGAATTTCGAGCTAAACCGTATTCAGGAAAAAATGTTGCTGGAATATTCCCAGGGAAATTACGTGATAGCAGGCGGCGACTGGAATATGAATCCACCGGCTTTTGCGCCGTCAACTCATTTTGGAGGCCATCGATTTGTACCATCTTCGGTGGCTTTTCCGCAAGAATTTTTCCCGGCTGACTGGACTTTTTGTTTTGATACAAAAACACCCTCAAACAGGTTTCTTGATGAGGCCTACAACAAAGGAATTACAGGAAGTACGACCATAGATTTTTTCGTGCTTTCGCCAAATATCCAACTGACAAATGTTGAAACCATTGATTTGAATTTTAAGGACAGCGACCATAATCCTGTTGTGTTAGATGTGCTTTTACTGGATTGACATTTAACCTGATTAGCTGACTCATCCAATAATCTGTCATCTGAAAATAAAAATTTACTTATCCCTTTGAACAAATAATTATTAGCGGTGTTTTATGTACGGTTTTGGTTATACATTTCAATTTTCTATTATTGACACAGGCGACTTACTCCCGTAAGCGCCTGTTTCATTTTCAAGCTATTCAGAGACAGTTAAAATTTGACTAAGTCTTTGAGAAAAAGCTATAATCCTAGTTAACAAATGCTTCCAATTAACAAAATATTAAACATTTAACCAATTTTCAGCAGACCTTATCAAAATATTTTGGACTTTTGCATTAAACCATATAACACAAATTTATTATGAGCATTATCAAAGAATTTAAAACCTTTGCCACACGTGGCAATGTGGTTGACATGGCTGTAGGCATCATCATTGGAGGTGCATTTGGAAAAATTATCTCCTCATTTGTAAGCGATGTTTTGATGCCACCGCTGGGTCTGCTTCTAGGCGGCATCGACTTCAAGGATATGACTTTTGTAATGAAAGAAGCAGTGACAAAAGGTGAGGAAGTTATTCCGGCAGTCACCTTAAACTACGGTATGTTCATTCAAAATGTTGTTGACTTTCTGATTATTGCCTTTGCAATATTTATGGCCATCAAGGGCATGAATTCGCTGAAGAAAAAAGAAGAAGCCAAACCTGCCGAAGCTCCTGCACCACCGCAGCCAACTACCGAGGAAAAGCTACTTACAGAAATTCGCGATCTACTGAAAAAGTAATTCTGCTACTTGTAAACAGAAATTTTACAAAGCCTTTGAACATTTATTCCGAAGCCGTGTTTAATAGACGGTTTTGGTTATACATTTCAATTTTCTCTTATTGACACAGGCGACTTACTCCCCGTAAGCGCCTGTTTCACTTTTATATAGCTAAAACAACAAAAGCCACCTCAGAAAATGAAATGGCTTTTGATCACAACTAATTTCTTAGTTATTGGAGTTAAAAAAATTATTGTAGTACGAATTTCACCGGCAGGTTAAAAGAAACACGCACTGCTTGGCCTCTTTGATATCCTGGTTTCCACTTGGGCATCAGTTCAACTACACGCTTGGCTTCTTCATCACAGCCTGCGCCAATTCCACGAAGGATTGTTACATTTGACACTGCTCCATCTTTTTCGATAACAAAATTTACAAATACATTGCCTTGTTTCTCTTCACGGCGAGCCTGTTCTGGGTATCTAATATTATTAGCCAAGAAATTCATCATTTCCTGTATGCCTCCCGGATATTCAGGCATCTCTTCCACCACGGTGAAAACTTCATCCTCAGGTGCTTTTGGTTCCTCAGGCACAGGAATGCTTTCTTTGGCAACTTCAATATCCTTCACCGTGACTTCTTCGGTTTTATCGGTAGCAAAATTACACGATTGAATAAGAATGGCCGCAGCCAAAAACGGCAGCACCAGCAATAGTTTCAGCCATTTTTGGGCAGGCTGATTCCCATTTTTACGATTCATCATAAGTAAACGTTTTTTGATAAGTGAAACATTAAACGGATTAGTAAGCCAAAGCATTCCACCAAAAGTAGTTAGCTCCAGCAAAGATTTTTGATAAGCACTTTTATTCACCTGTCCAATCGCCAGCGCATCGGCTTCGTACTCATGCATGGCTTTGAGTTCTGCACGCACAAAATACCAGGCAGGATGAAACCAAAACACCAGTTGTAAAAGCTCTATAAACAAAACATCAAGCGAATGAAACCGTCTGGCATGGGCTTTTTCGTGTGCTAAAACAGCCTCAAAACGATGATCGGATTTTAGTGCATCAGAAACAAAAAGCCAGTGGAAAAACGAAAAAGGTATTTTGTCATTTTGCAATTTTACAAGGGTCATCTCTTCAAATTTTTCCTTTTTATGGCTATATATCAAGACCAAAATATACAGCAACCGTGAAACATACAACAGCAGAAAGAATCCACTGACCAGCACAAAAATGCTAAAAATGGTAAAGGAAAAAATAGCACTTTCGGCAGCAACTGTTTCAGAAGCACCCAAGTTGTTTACCAAAATTTCGGGCAACTGAAAAGCCGCATAAACCGTATCATTGCGAACCTGAAAAACAGTGAACGAAATTAAAGGCAACACAAGTGCCAAAACACTTGTCAAAAGTAAATAAAACCTATTGAAACCCGCGCTGGCATTGCGACGCAGGAACAGCAAATAAGCAAAGCTAAAAAGCAGCAAATAGAGCGCTGCACGGATATTCCAGTTCAACAGGGCTTCCATCATTTTAGGATTTTTCTGATTTATTTTCTATTTCCTTATCAATCATATCACGTAACTCTTTCAATTCCTGAAGATTCAATTGCTTTTCTTTGGAAAAAAATGAAAACATCTGCTTCACGGAATTGCTGAAATAATTACCAGCTAGGTTTTTGAATAACTTCCTCGAATACTCTTTTTTGCTAATCAAAGGGTAATATTGGTGGCTTTTGCCAAAAGCTGTGTAGCCTACAAAACCCTTCCGTTCGAGGATACGCACAACCGTAGAAACCGTGTTGTAAGCGGGTTTAGGATTGGGCAGCCGTTCCAGAATATCGTTGACAAATGCCTTTTCAAGTGTCCACAACTCCTGCATAATTTGTTCTTCCGCTTTAGTGAGTTCTTTCATAAGACTAATTTGATAGTTATATAACTATTTTTATAGTTTATTATTGTGCAAAGATAATCACGAAAACAAAAAAGTCAAGAAAAAAATTGATTTCTGTATAATTTTTTTTCTGATGTCAATCAGTATCCATTGGCTTTAGCTGCTTTTTCAAGGCGTTGGTACCATTCTTCTCCAAACTTTCGGATGAGTGATTCTTTCAAAAATTTATAAAGTGCCAGACCCTCTTTCTCGCCTTTTCGTTTGGCCGGCACGCAAATGCTCCACTGGTGATAGTTTACGTGAACAAGGCCGGCCTTTTCTACCAGCCTCACCGGATAGAGGTGACAACTTATGGGTTTTTTGAAATCACTTTTACCGGCATTATAGGCCTTTTCTATGGTACAAATAGCTGTTCCATTTTCAAGATAGCCCACGAAAGCACATTCCCCGCCATCAACCAGTGGCGTAACAAGCATGCCCGATTCATCATAATCAAAAACGCCTTCGCGTTCCACAACCCGCAACCCTTCGGGGCGCATAAAAGGTTTAATTCCGTCGAGGTTATCTTCCAAAAGGCTGATTTCAATCTCTTCCAATGGAGCGCCGGCATCGCCACCAACACAGCATTCGCCTTTGCAACGCGGTAAATCACATATAAAACGAGCAGCCAAAAAATCGCGGCTTACTATAGTGTTGTCAATAATAATCATGCGGCAAAAATACAGAAACCAATACTTCAACAGTACAAACACTGCAACTTTTATTGTTAATTAAATAACAAATTATCCTTAAATTTGTAGCCAAATACGGTCAAAATTATTTTGGATCAGTCGTTTACAAAAAATTGATATTAGGCGAATAATGTTAGATCAGGCTTTTAAAAGCTTTTTTTAAATGCTTGAATTTACAAAAAAAATATAAAATTTCTTATTTGTTCATCAATAAATAAATACTATGCAAACATCAAAAAACATTTTACTCGTGAGGCCGGCAAGCTTTGGCTTCAACGTTGAAACGGCTTCTTCAAACGCATTCCAGACCGAATTGAAAGATGGCCCGGAAAATTTAAAAGAGGTTATTCTGCAAGAGTTTGATGCATTTACAGCCAAACTAAAGTCGAAAGGTGTAAACGTTTATATCATCGAGGATACAAAAATTCCTGAAAAACCTGACGCCATTTTCCCGAACAACTGGATATCGTTTCATGCAGACGGAACACTTGTGCTGTACCCCATGTTTGCGCCTAACAGAAGGCTCGAAAGAAGAGAGGATATCATAGATTTCGTAAAAGAGAAATTTGAGATAAAAAAAATAATCGACCTCTCGAAATATGAAAACGAAAATAGATTTTTAGAAGGCACAGGGAGCATCATCTTCGATCATACTAATAAAATCGCTTATGCTTGCTTATCGCCTCGCACTGAAAAAGCGCTTTTTATTGATCTTTGTAGGCAAATCAACTACAAGCCCGTCTATTTTTACTCACACGATGCAAAGGGACAGGAAATTTACCATACAAACGTGATGATGTGCATAGGCGAGCGCTATGTTGTTGTGTGCCTTGAAAGCATTACAGATGCTAAGGAAAGAAAGTTGGTTATTGATTCTTTTACACGCACAGGACATCAAATAATAGACATCACTTTTGATCAGGTGAAAAACTATGGCGGCAATATGCTCGAAGTAAAAACAAATGATGATAAGAGTCTTTTAGTAATGTCGCAAAGCGCATTTGATAGCCTTACACCAACTCAAAAAAGCGAGCTGGGAAAATATTCAGAGTTGCTTCCACTGCCTATTAAAACCATCGAAACAATAGGTGGAGGCAGTGCAAGATGTATGATAGCAGAAATTTTTTCCAAACCAAAATCGGTTTAGTCAAACTTGGTGAATAATAATATACACACTGCCATGCGATTACATCGTGTGGCAGTGTTTTTTATGGTAATTCTGTAGATAACTGTAACTTTTGCGATTACGTTCGCAAATATTGATAAAGTCAGTAAATCGCGATTAAAACTTCAAATCCGTCTCCCTTTCCATTTTACCTTAAAAAGCAAACCACCAACTCCCGAAATCACAACATAAATTGGGTAAACAAAAGCCAATGGAAAAACCAAAAATAAAAGCCTACGTTGATGGAAAAAAGTTGCTGAAGCAGTTAATAAAGGAAAATCAATCAGCATTTTAAGTCCCAAAAACAATATAAAAAATAAAGCTGTGAAGGGATAGAAAATACTAAAGAATAACATTAAAAACAGGCTCAAATTAAATCCCAGAACCACCAAAGCAGGCAAAATAATAAATACTGAACGGTAATTCCTGTTTTTAGAAACCCAGCGCATCCGCTGCGCAAAAAATGATTTCAAATCTGGCAGTGGTGCCGTGCTAACGATGGCTGCTTCATGCCGAATGAATCTTATAGCTTTTGCGCCGTAAAAGTTCCGGATAGCTTCCATCAAAAACACATCATCACCTGAAGTCAAGCTGCCATCTGTGCGGTACTTCTCCACTTCCAGCGCGGCCTGGCGTTCATAAGCCATATTGGCTCCATTGCCCATCACCGGAAAACCGACTGCCGCAGCACCTCCCGTGCTTCCCATCAAGCTTAAAAACTCGACAAGTTGCAACTTCTCCAAAAGTGTATTTACCGGTTGTAACAAGACGGGTGCCAGCAATAATTTCGCTTCTGTGTCTTTAAAATAATTGGCGAAAGCCAGAAGCCAATCTGGTTTCAACACACAATCGCCGTCAGTTACAGCTATATACTTGCCTTCGGCCAGCGCCAAAGCCTGACGCATAGCTGTTTTCTTACCACTTGAATTAGCGTTTATTAGTTTAAAATGATGCGCCTTATTCTGATTGATAAATTGTTGCACAAGGAGCATCGTATCGTCATTTGAATGATCGTCAACCACAATGACTTCAAAATTTTTTGCCGGATAATTTTGTTGTAGCAGGCTATTAAGCAGTGTTTCTATGACTTCTGCTTCGTTGCGCACGGCAATTAAAACAGAAAAAAGGGGCCAGTCAGTTAGCTGTGCAACTGGTTGTCGCTTAAGCTGATACCAGCCAATGGTGTATATACCAATCAAAATCAAATACAAGCCGGCAAGCACTTCGGTAAGCCTGAAAAACCAAATAAAATAGTGTATGTTTTCCATTTTACCTCCTGAAAAATTTTAGCCTGTACACAAAAAACACGCCCAGCAAAGCCGGTAGCGCAATATTAATAACCCAAACTGCCGTACTAGCCAAAAAAACACTATAGCTAAGTTTTTCAAAAGCAATATGTTGCGCAGCAAACCAGGCCGAAAAAAGATAGATGCTCACACTTCCGCGCACGCCCAGCTCGCTAAGCGCAATAGTAGGAATCAACGTAATTAGGAGGTAGCTGAGCGCAACGAGCATTAAGGCTTCATTGTAAGAAATCTGTACCCCAAAAGCCCACAGGAAAAGAATAAACTGCAAGGAAAAGACCATATAGCGCAAGGCGGAATACCCCAACACATAAGCTAGTTGACGGCGTCCGTAAAAATTAAAAACCTCTACGTAAGGCAGCAGTTTCGGGCTTTTAACAGGAAATAATTTTTTAGTAATAACATACAGCAAGTTAATATTGAAATACAATAATAATCCGGCAAGCAGCAAAACGAAAACAAGAACTACGATAGCCATAAAAAGCCAGCCCGACAATTTATCTTCAACAAAATGGGCTTCCGGCAGAAAAAACAAAAGTGCTACACCACCAGCAATCATAGTAACAAGCAGTTGTGCCAGGCTGCCAATCATCGTAACCAACACACCTTTGATATGGCTTCCTTTTTCGAGGATAAACACGCGACCCAGATAATCGCCCACCCTGTTGGGCATAAACATGCTCACCGAAATGCCACTAAGAACCGCCGTAAAGGCCTTGTTGACTTTTACCCGTTCCAGCTTGCTGACCAGTAAACGCCATTTTAGTGTTTCAAGCAAAAGATTAAGCGGCATAAGTAAAACGGCGATAATACTCAGTAGCTCGCCTTGCCCTGAATAGTGCCAGGCAACTAAATAATCTTTCAAAATAGTCAATTTTTCGCCCGTAAATAATTGATCTATAAGGTACCATAAGGTTACCACAACAATCAATAAGCGCAGCACCACATTGGCGATTTTAGTTACTTTTGCTGAGAACATAGGCGATCGGATATCTTTTCCGCAAGCTTTAATAAATAATTAGCAAATTACGGTATTTCTTGAAAACAGAACGCATAATTCTTGGCATCGATCCGGGCACCACTATCATGGGCTACGGCCTAATTTTGCAAAAAGGCAACCAGATGGAACTCGTTGTTATGGGTGTTTTGAACCTGAGCAAATACGCGAATCAGGCTCTAAAATTAAAGAAAATTTTTGAACGCACCCTAGAACTTATCAAAGAATACAAGCCTGATGAGTTGGCAATAGAAGCGCCATTTTACGGAAAAAACGTACAGTCGATGCTCAAACTTGGCAGGGCGCAGGGCGTGGCTATGGCCGCCGGCCTTTATCTTGATATTCCCATCTTTGAATATTCCCCAAAAAAGATAAAACAATCGATTACAGGCAACGGAAATGCTTCTAAAGAGCAAGTGGCGGCTATGTTACAGCGTTTATTAAAGTTTAAGGAAATACCAAAAAACCTGGACGCAACCGATGGTTTGGCAGCAGCAGTCTGTCATTTTTTCCAAGGTAACAAAACTGTTTCTGAAAGTTCGTATAGCGGCTGGTCAGCCTTTGTAAGTCAAAATCCTGAACGGTTAAAGAAGTAGTTAATAGTCTTCAGAATTCGGCTTTTTCTTCCTTTTAATTCCCTTGTACAAAAGCCAGGAACCCACCAGCAATAGCAACACATTGCCCCAGATATAGCCGCTTCCGTAGTCGGACGCACTGCTGTATTCAAACACGTATTGAATAATTGGTGTGACGGCCAAAAAAACCAAAATACCGCCGGCTATTATCAGTATTTTTTTCATTGGACAGAAAAATTATTTTTGTGTAATGAAGAAAAATATATTTTACTTTATTGATTTACAGCGATAAGCCAATCTGAGTAAAGAGCAAAATTAAGTAAACTATTGTTAGGGGGTTTTTTTGTTCGCATTTATCAGCATCAATATTTTTGAAATGATGGCTGATTGCTTTGTCCATTTGCTCTTCTTTATCTTTAATTGTGTATGTTTATCCTGATAATAAATAACAACTATCGGACTTTTTTCCTGTTGAAAGAGAAGAAAAATATCTTTAAATAGAAAATTTGAGGAATACCTATGTTTCCAAAATTTCTTGTCGGTTTCAATAAATATTTTTTCAGCAATACTTGATATATGCTTGTCGCCGTATATGATACTGATACTGTCGATTACTCTTATAGTATTATCCAGGTAGGTGAAATTAAGTAAAACCGTGTCTTTTGTGGATAAATAGGTTAAATCGTAAGTAAACTTGCAGTTTTCTTTGTTGTTTTTAAATTCTTGTTTTGGTTCAATAAAATACAATACTCCACTTTCCTGCATGGCAGAAGTATAGTACTTAGAAAGCTTTTGAGCGTTTGTTACACCAGCGGTTATGATTAATAAAAAGAAAATGAAAAAAGGACGTACTAGGTACGTCCTTTTCAAATGATTATTCACCATATACATAAACTTTGTAAGTAGCAATAATTCCTAAAATACTTGTAGCTTGTTCATCTATGTGATGAATTTTAGTGATTCCTGCTGATTTAGCAGCAGCATCAATACTTGCGTCACCGGTTGCAACAATACCCAAAATAGATTGAGCTGAAGCAGTGCCAACTTTAGATGAACCTGAATTACCGGTAGCAGTTAAAGGAGCTTTAACATCCATATACAAAAAACCGGTTAAAGGGCTTTTTGAAACAGCGCAGCTCGAAAGTAGTAGTGTTACACCAACTACAAACATTAAATTTTTAATAATTCTCATAATAAAACTTGATTTAATATGTGTGCCTACTTCAAAATTTTATTGTTGGCTTTTCGGCTTATTCCCAACATAGATTTTATGGCTTTTTATCAAGAATATGTGCAGCATAATACAAGCCGTCAACATAATCGTAACAGAAGCTATTATTTATCGTTAGATGAAAATAAAATTGGATTCTTTGAGGTTTTTATTTTTAACGATTTCGACTTTTAGATAAGCCATCAGAAAAATTACATGCTTACTTTAAAGGCTATTTTTTGTTTTATGTTTTAATGGTTTTTATGTGTGTTTATGTGTTTTTTAATAAGAAGCAAAAGTAGTAAATTTATTCTAAAACCAAAAGTAGCGTTTTACATCAATTTTTGGAAAAACTGCCACCAGCGATCGGGTAGTTCGTCCGTGAGCGCAAGCTCATAATCGGCTTTTGAGCAGGGTACAAAATGATGTCTTTCGTACTTTTTACGATCGGTGCGACCAAAAGAAAGATCGATCCACCAGCGTTCAGTCTTTTTACTTCTCAGAAAAATTACCTCTTCTTCCTGGCCATCGATGCGCACATTGTAGCGGGCAAAATCGGCACTTTCAGAAGCTGGCAAATCGTATTTCCGATTCACAAAACCTTCCACAAAATACCACAGCATCTGCGCAATTAGCTGGGCTGTAATTTTATGCTGATCAAAAAGCGGGTTATATTCAAAAATACCAAAAGCCGAAAGCTTATCGCTCATGCCGGCATAGCGCGTCAGGCGGCAGGCTTCGTCGCCTGTGAAGCCGTTAGGACCGGCAAGACCACAGCCCGGCGCATCAGCAGCACGTATCGCTGAAATATCAAAACTTACCAAATCAGCATTGCGCAAAGGTGGCTCGGCTTCCTTGGGTTCTTCTTTCAACACGCCCAGCCGGTGTACGTCAAAAAGCAAGTTTTTCATCAATTCAACAGCTTCATGATCAACATCATATGTTTGGTAACCCAGGTTGGTAAAATTGAATAAGTAATTGGGCTGGTGCATGATGATGCGGCTGAGGTAGGAGTGCGCGTGCAAGGTTTCGGCCTCCTGTCCCAGATCGAAAATAGGATCAACGGCGGCGATGTTTACCAGCCTACCGATATTTTCGTAGGCCTGGTACATGGCGAAGGTCAAATCTTGGCTTCCTCCAATAACAATTGGAATGATGTTATTGCGAATCAGCTGGCCGGTGGTTTGGCTCAGCGCATAATAAGTATCTTCGACAGTGTAGCCAGGTTTTATGTCGCCCAGATCGGCGATTTTGAGGCCGCGCCAGTGATCGAAAAGTGCGTAGAAAGCTTCCCTGATATTGTTGAGGCCGGTGCTACATCCTTCGTTGTGCAGCGCACCGCGTTCTTCCTGAACACCAATCAGCACCAGTTTTACGTCAGCTAAATCCGGAAAATTATCCCTTTCGCGGTAAATGATAAGGGTCTCGCCCAGGCGTTTTCTCCCAGGACGGATAGAAACTTCAGGCAGTTGGTATGCTACCGGGTTCAGAAATAAACTGATATCCATAAATGCTATGTGCTGAATTTTAGTCGGGCTAAATTAGCATTTATTTGAAATTACTGCCTTATTGCGTTTGCTGTTTTACTAAAAAAAGCTTCAGAAAAGGCTATTTGCTAGATTTCTTTCGTGTAAAACGCTTCTTTGGTGCGTTATCCGGATTATCAACAATTTTCATGCAGGCTTCCAAATCCAGGGTTTCGGGATCGGTGCCTTTTGGTATTTTGTAATTTTTCTTTTTATAAGAAATATAGGGGCCATAGCGCCCATCGAGCACCTTTAGATCAGGTTCTTTATCGAAGGTGGCAATGGTGCTGTTGCGGTCTTTTTCGCGCTTAGTCTCAATAAGTTCAATGGCCCTTTCGGCTTCAATTTCTGCAGGATCGTCAGTCTTTTGCAGGCTAAAAAACTTGCTGTCGTGCTTCACATAAGGACCAAAACGTCCGATGGCAACCGTCATTTCTTTTTCTTCATAATTGCCCAGCGTACGCGGAAAGCTAAACAAATCAAGGGCTTCATCAAGTGTAATGGTTTCCATGGTTTGGTTTTTGCGCAAGCCGGCAAACTTCGGTTTTTCTTCCGAATCAGTATCTCCCAGCTGCACCATTGGCCCATAGCGTCCAACTTTTACAAAGATATTTTTGCCGCTTTCCGGATCAGTTCCAAGTAGTTTTTCGCCGCTAAACTTACCCGCATTTTCGGTCGTATCTTCAATCTTTTTATGAAAGGATCCGTAAAATTCACCAATCATCAGGTTCCATTCTTTCTGACCCTCAGCAATTTCGTCAAACTCTTTTTCTACGTTGGCAGTGAAATTATAGTCGATGATACCTTCAAAATACTGGCACAAAAACTTATTCACCAAGGTCCCTATGTCAGTGGGAAACAGTTTAGATTTCTCAAAGCCGGTGTTTTCGCTGGCCGTTTTTTCGCTCAGCTTATCCTGCTTCAGGCTCATCACCTTATAATTTCTCACCGTGCCTTCACGATCTTCTTTTACCACATAACCTCGTTTTTGTACAGTAGAAATTGTTGGCGCATAAGTAGAAGGCCGTCCAATGCCAAGCTCTTCCATTTTCTTTACCAGTGCGGCTTCTGTGTAGCGTGCCGCATGGCGGGTAAAGCGTTCCTGGGCAGTCATTTCGTTTAAATTGAGCTGCTGGCCTTTCTTAAGCGGGGGTAGCAAATGGTTGTTTTCTTCTCCGTTTTCGTCGTCGGTGCCTTCCATGTAAACTTTCAGGAAACCGTCAAAAAGAATGACTTCACCTTTGGCAGTAAATTGCTTTTTGTTGGTAGAAACGTCAATAGTAACCTGGGTTTTCTCCAATTGTGCGTCAGCCATTTGCGAAGCAATGGTACGCTTATAAATCAATTCGTACAGGCGTTTTTCATCAGCACCACCTTTCACCTCAGGCTGATTGAGGTAGGTAGGCCTGATGGCTTCGTGCGCTTCTTGTGCACCTTTCGTCTTAGTAGTATAATTTCTGGTTTTCACATATTTTTCGCCGTAAGTTTCTGTAATCGCCTCTTTAGCCATAGTTATCGCCAGGCTCGAAAGGTTTACAGAATCGGTACGCATATATGTGATTTTACCGGATTCGTAGAGCTGCTGTGCCACACGCATGGTGTTGGCAACTGAGAAACCAAGCTTGCGGCTGGCTTCTTGCTGCAAGGTGGAGGTGGTAAAGGGTGCTGCTGGCGACTTTTTAGCCGGTTTCTTTTCTATAATAGTAATGGTATAGCCTGCGCCAATGCACGATTTCAAAAACTCACGGGCTTTTTCTTCTTTCTCAAAACGTTCGGGAAGCTCGGCCTGAAGCTGATGTTTTTGTCCATCTTTTTCAAAAGTAAACTGTGCTGTAATCCTAAAAGCACTGCTCGTCTCGAAGTTCTTGATCTCTTCTTCACGTTCCACAATAAGTCTAACAGCAACGGATTGCACACGTCCGGCAGACAAACCCGGCTTCACTTTTTTCCAGAGGAGTGGCGACAGCTCGTAACCAACCAACCTGTCCAAAACGCGTCTGGCCTGCTGAGCCGAAACCAGATTGTGGTCGATCTCCCGTGGGTTCTCAATAGCTTTTTGAATAGCCGTTTTGGTAATTTCGTGGAAAACAATACGCTTGGTTTTGTCTTCTTTTAGGCCTAATGCCTCAAACAAATGCCACGAGATAGCCTCTCCTTCGCGGTCTTCATCGGAAGCTAACCACACCATTTCGGTGTCTTTGGCTAATTTTTTTAGCTCGGCAATCAGCTTTTTCTTGTCGGGAGACACCTCATATTGCGGCGCAAATCCATTTTCGATATCGACACTTAATTGCGTTTTATTCAAATCGCGCACATGCCCGTAGCTGGATTTTACAACAAAATCCTTCCCTAAAAATCCTTCTATTGTTTTGGCCTTGGCCGGTGACTCTACGATGACAAGATTTTTCAACATCAGTTTCCTTTCTTTTGAACTTCAAGATCAATGATTAAAAATTATTGCAAAAGTAGCACAAAAATAAAACCCAAATTTTTGGAATAACCACTTGAATGAGTAATTTTGCTGCTCACTACTGGAAATGATAAACACCAGAAAGTTGTTTTTGTTAAATAGTTTTATGTAACTTTCTGTTTTTTAAATAGTTATTAAACATCCAATCGTTTTATTTTAACCCTTACAAAAGAAATAATTCATGAATCAGAAAAAAATTGCTGTTGTCGGTTTAGGCTATGTCGGACTTCCCCTTGCCGTTGAATTTGGTAAAACCCGTCCTACAGTGGGCTTTGATATCAACAAAAAACGTATCACCGAATTGCGCGATAAGTATGACCGCACTTTGGAAACAACCACCGAAGAGCTGGAACAAGCCGTTCATTTGCAATATTCAGAAGCACTGATGGATATTCAGGATTGTCAGTTTTATATCGTGACAGTTCCTACGCCCATCGACAAAAATAAAAGACCCGATCTTACGCCGCTTATCAAAGCCAGCGAAACGATTGGTAAGGTGCTAAAAAAAGGTGATATCGTGATTTATGAATCAACGGTATATCCGGGTGCCACTGAAGAAGACTGTGTGCCGGTGCTCGAAAAACACAGCGGCTTAAAATACAATACCGACTTTTATTGTGGCTACTCACCCGAACGCATCAACCCGGGCGATAAAGTACATACCGTTACAAAAATCAAGAAAGTTACTTCCGGTAGCACACCAGAAGTTGCCGAAGAGGTGGACCAGCTTTACAAAAGTATTATCGTTGCCGGCACCTATAAAGCCAGCAGCATCCGGGTAGCCGAAGCAGCCAAGGTAATCGAAAACTCACAGCGTGATATCAATATTGCTTTCGTGAATGAGCTCGCAGTAATTTTTCAGCGGATGGGCATCGACACCAACGAAGTGCTGGAAGCGGCAGGCACCAAATGGAATTTCCTGCCGTTTAAGCCGGGATTGGTTGGTGGCCACTGTATCGGCGTGGATCCATATTACCTCACGCACAAAGCACAGGAACTTGGCTACAACCCTGAAATTATCCTGGCCGGACGTCGTCTGAACGACAATATGGGCATCGTGGTCGCCAATCAAGTGATTAAGCTGATGATTAAAAAAGGCCATGTGATCGAAAAAAGCCCTGTGCTGATTTTGGGAATCACTTTCAAGGAAAACTGTCCCGACATCAGAAACAGCCGTGTGATTGATGTGATAAGAGAACTGGAATCATTTGGCTGTAAGGTAGATGTGTATGATCCCTGGGCAGATAAAGAAGAGGTGAAAAAAGAATATGGTATCGATATTTTGACCAGTGAGGCCGAGCTTGCCAACAAAAAATACCATGCCATCACAGTTGCTGTGGCCCACGACATGTTTAAAAACCTTGAGTTGGATCATTTGAAAACCGAAAAGGCAGTGGTTTTTGATATTAAAGCCATTTTACCACTTGATAAAATTGACGGCAGGTTATAAAAATCCCGCAACTCATTTTTAAATTTGGAATAATATAACTTACTTTTGGGGGTTATATTTATTTGCGTTTTTTTGGTAAGTTAAGAAAACAGCCTAATTTATTAGGGGAAATTTGATTACCAAATAGAATTTAGTATCTATTTTTGACCATTTCAGATGACAAATACTACCGAACATAAAGTCAATTTTGCATTGATCGGTGCTGCCGGATATATTGCGCCGCGCCACATGCGTGCAATAAAAGAAACAGGCAACACACTCATCGCGGCGCTTGATCCTTTTGATAGCGTAGGTATTATTGACAGCTTTTTTCCTGATGCACAGTTTTTTACTGAGCCAGAACGCTTTGACCGGCACCTGGATAAACTCCGCCGTAAAGGTGAACAAAAAGTGGATTATGTAAGCATCTGTTCGCCCAACTACCTGCACGATGCGCATATCCGCATGGCTTTGCGCAACGATGCACATGCCATCTGCGAAAAACCATTGGTGCTCAATCCCTGGAATATTGATGCCCTTCAGGAAATTGAAAAAGAAACCGGAAAGCATATCTATACTATTCTGCAATTGCGCCACCATCCGGCAATCATCGAATTAAAAGAAAAGGTAGAACAGGCAAAAAGCCAACAAAAAATCTACGATATAAACCTGCAATACATCACCTCGCGCGGCTCTTGGTATCACCATTCGTGGAAAGGAAAAAAAGAAAAAAGTGGCGGTATTGCTACCAATATCGGCATACACTTTTTCGATATGCTGACCTGGATTTTTGGCGATTGTACAGATAATACAGTCGAAAAATATGAAGCAGACCACGCCGCCGGCAAGCTGACACTAAAAAACGCCTGTGTAAACTGGTTTATGAGTATCAACAGCAACCACCTTCCGGCCGAGGCAAAAGCTGCCGGAAAAACTACTTATCGCAGCATCACCGTGGATGGCGAAGAGATAGAGTTTAGCGGCGGATTTACAGATTTGCACACCCAAAGCTATGCACACGTTTTAAATGGAGAAGGTTTTGGTATTGAAGAAGCTCGCGCTTCCATTCAAATTGTGCACGACATTAGAAATACACATCAATAAACAACCATTATAACTATGAAGAATAACCTTGAAATTGCCATTGCTGTTGCCATTGAAGCCGGCAAGGCTATTATGCAGATATACGCTACCGAGTTTAGTGTCGATTTTAAATCAGACCGCACCCCACTCACCAAAGCTGACACCAAAGCCGACGAACTGATTGCCAGCGCTTTGTCTAAAACAAAATTGCCAATCATCAGTGAAGAAGGACGCCAAACGGCTTATGCACTGCGCGAAAACTGGAATGAATACTGGCTAGTGGATCCACTCGATGGTACCAAAGAATTTGTAAACCGCAATGGCGAATTTAGTGTAAATATCGCACTGATAAAGGATAAACAAGCTGTTTGCGGTATCATTTACGCACCCGTAACCGATCTGCTTTATTTTAACGACGCAAGCGGCGCCTACAAACTTAGCCATGCCGAAGGTTATGTGAAAGGCAACGGAAGCCTCGAAAGCCTAAAACGCGAAGCCCAGAAACTACCGCTTGAGCGCCTCGACAACGATTTCACGATTGTTGCCAGCAGGTCGCACCTAAATCCCGAAACAACAAAATTTATCAACGATACCAAAGCCGATTATGATACTATTCGTATCGTTTCGCGCGGCAGCTCACTCAAACTGTGCATGATAGCCGAAGGACTGGCCGATGTGTATCCACGTTTTGGTATCACTTCCGAATGGGATATTGCAGCCGGCCATGCCATTATAACAGCCGCAGGCGGTAAGGTTGTGGTACTTTTTGACGAAAATAAAACACTGACCTATAACAGCAAAAATATGGAAAATCCACCTTTTGTGGCCTATCCACCCAAGCGTTGAGTTGAATCGTTTCACTTATTTAAAGCCTGAGACTCCTCCAAAAAGCAGTAAGTCGCCACAAAGGCACGAAAGCACAAAGTTTTAAAAATATTATAATGTTGATGATCAATTCTTTGTGATTCCTAGTTCCGATAGCTATCGAAATGGGGTCTTAGTGGTATTTCTTTGTGTTTAACTTTTCGGATTGTATTCAAACTTTTAAAATGCTGCAATTAGGCCGTTTTTTACGACCTTTGTAGCGTTTTTATTGTTATCACCAATAGCATATCATGAATAATTTCTCCATCAATAACCTGCGTGAGCTCGAGGCCGAAGCCATCCATATTATCCGGGAGGTTGCCGCCGAATTTGAAAACCCCGTGATGCTCTACAGCATTGGAAAAGACAGCTCGGTAATGGTACGCTTAGCAGAAAAAGCTTTTTATCCGGCCAAAGTACCTTTCCCTTTGATGCACATCGATAGCAAATGGAAATTTCAGGAAATGACGGCCTTTCGCGATTATTATGCCAAAGAAAATGGCTGGAACCTGATCGTAGAATCCAATATGGAAGCATTTCACGCAGGCATTGGGCCTTTCACCCATGGCAGCAAAGTCCATACCGATTTGATGAAAACACAGGCACTGCTGCAGGCACTCGACAAGCACCGTTTTGATGCTGCCTTTGGTGGCGCACGCCGCGATGAAGAAAAAAGCCGGGCAAAAGAGCGTATCTATAGCTTTAGAGACCGATTTCACCAATGGGATCCAAAAAATCAACGCCCCGAACTGTGGAGCATTTATAACGCACGGGTGCATAAAGGAGAATCAATTCGTGTGTTTCCGCTGAGCAACTGGACAGAACTCGATATCTGGCAATATATCCGGCTCGAAAATATCCCGATTGTGCCACTGTATTTTGCCAAAGAACGTCCCATTGTTGACATTGATGGCAACCTGATACTGGTTGACGACGACCGCATGCCCAAAGAGCTGGCCGAAAAAGCACAAATGCGTAAGGTTCGCTTCCGCACTTTAGGCTGCTATCCGCTTACCGGGGCCATTGACTCTGAAGCCGATACGATTGAAAAAATTGTGGAAGAAATGATGACCGTCACCGTATCCGAACGCACCACCCGTGTAATAGATTTTGACCAGGAAGGAAGTATGGAACAAAAGAAAAGAGAAGGCTATTTTTAAGCCATTTTGTACCAAATAAATCATAAGAAATTGCATGATTATCAATGAAATTCAATAAAGCTAATTCGCGAAAATTGGTAAAATAAGCGGAAAAAATGAACAAGAATCTCGACATAAAAGAATTTTTAGATCAGGATCAACAAAAAGACCTGCTACGCCTACTCACCGCCGGATCGGTTGACGATGGCAAAAGCACCCTGATTGGCCGACTGCTTTTCGATAGCAAAAAGATTTACGAAGACCAACTTTCTGCGCTTGAGCGCGACAGCAAACGCATTGGCCATGCCGGTGACAAAATTGACTACGCCCTTTTGCTCGATGGTCTGAAAGCCGAACGGGAGCAGGGAATCACTATTGATGTGGCGTACCGCTATTTTAGTACAGCCAAACGCAAATTTATCATCGCTGATACGCCCGGCCACGAGCAATACACCCGCAATATGGTTACCGGCGCCAGCACTGCGAATCTCGCCATCATCCTAATTGACGCCCGAAAAGGCGTTATCACCCAAACAAAACGCCATACTTTCCTTGTTTCTTTGCTTGGTATAAAACATATTGTGCTGGCAGTGAACAAGATGGACTTGATGGATTATAGCGAGGAGGTTTTCAATAATATTGTAGCAGACTATAAAAAATTCATCACACCACTTTCTATTCCTGATATAGAATTTATACCACTTTCGGCACTCAATGGTGACAATGTTGTTGAAATTACGCCAACGATGCCGTGGTTCAAAGGCAAAAGTTTGCTTCAACACCTGGAGTCGGTTCATGCGGTTTCCGACCGTAATTTTGATGACTTCAGGTTGCCAGTGCAAAATGTGCTTCGCCCGAGCCTGGATTTTAGAGGGTTTTCTGGAAAAATTGCTTCCGGTGTAGTTCGCAAAGGCGATGAGCTGATGTGTTTGCCTTCGCGAAAAACAGCTACCGTCACCCGCATCATTGGCTCAGAAGGCGATACGGATTATGCTTTCCCACCACAATCTGTAACCATCACCCTATCTGATGAAATAGATATTTCGCGTGGCGAGATGCTGGTACATCCGGATAATTTGCCCCGCACCGAACGCCAGTTTGAGGCCATGTTGGTTTGGATGGACGAAGAAAAAATGGATCCTTTCGGACAGTTTTTTCTAAAACAAACCACCCATACCACCCGTGCCCGCTTCGATCAGATAAAATACCGTATCGATGTAAACACGCTGGAGCAACACAAAACGGATGCCCTTGAACTGAACGAAATTGGCCGCGTGATCATCACTACCAATAAGCCGCTATTTTTTGATCCTTATCACCAAAACCGAGAAACAGGTTCCTTTGTGCTGATCGATCCCATCTCCAACAATACCTGTGCGGTAGGAATGATTATCGATAAGTTGCGCCCTTCAGATTTGCACTCACGCATTTTAGATCCAGAAACCAGACGCCTGGTAGAAGGAGGCAAAAGCCTTATAAACAAAGAAGAACTTGAACGACGCTATCGCCAGAAAGGCAGCACCACCTGGATAATGGGCTTGCACGGCAGCGGAAAAAATATGTTGGCCTACGCCCTCGAAAGACAGCTTTTTGACAAGGGAGCTACGGTTGTATTGTTGGACGGCAGCACCATGCGCTCAGGATTATCGCGTGAGCTGGATCACTCACCTACCGACCGCGCAGAGCAGATGCGCAGAATGGCTCATGTGTGTCGCATACTGAATGATCAAGGTTATCTGGTGATTTGCTCCTTTATCTCTCCCGATGAAGCAATCCGTAAGCAAGTGGCTAATATTATTGGAAATGAAAGGTTCAAGCTGATTTATATGGATGCGACTCTTGAGTATTGTCAAAAAAATAAGCCTGAGCTGTATGAAAAATCTAAAAAAGCAGAAATTCATAATCTGCCCGGCATGGATGAGCGCTTTGATATTCCAACCCAGGCTGATTTGATTCTAAAACCTGAAAACACAGCAAATAATGTCACTCAACTTATGGAGTTTCTGGACAGTGAAGGAATATTTCCACTAAAAGCATAGCTCAAAGTTCTAGCAGCTTTTTAGCGTATTTTTGTAATTACAAACATTTAAAATTTTAAAATATGTCAGCAAATAAAGGTCCGATAAGCAATTTTATCACGCACAATTACCGCCATTTTAATGCCGCCGCACTGGTGGATGCCGCCAAAGGTTACGAAACCCATATTGATGCCGGTGGCAAAATGATGGTTACGCTGGCCGGTGCCATGAGTACAGCAGAACTGGGTGTGAGCCTGGCCGAGATGATTCGTCAGGATAAGGTACATATTATCTCGTGCACAGGAGCCAACTTAGAAGAAGATTTGATGAATCTGGTAGCGCACAGCCATTACAAACGCGTGCCTAATTACCGCGATTTAAGTCCGCAGGATGAGTGGGATTTACTGGAAAACCACTACAACCGCGTTACCGACACCTGCATCCCTGAAGAAGAAGCTTTCAGGCGTTTGCAACAACATATCGTTAAAATCTGGAAGGATGCCGAAAGCAAAGGCGAACGCTATTTCCCACATCAATATATGTATAAAATGCTGCTTTCGGGCGTGTTAGAACAGCATTACGAAATCGACCCAAAAAACTCATGGATGCTGGCCGCCGCCGAAAAAAACCTGCCGATTGTTGTTCCCGGCTGGGAAGATTCTACGATGGGAAATATTTTTGCTTCGTACTGCATCAAGGGCGAACTGACTTCAACGACCATGAAAAGTGGTATTGATTATATGATTTGGCTTACGGATTGGTACCGCCATAATTCGGGCGGAAAAGGTGTTGGATTTTTCCAGATTGGTGGCGGAATTGCCGGCGATTTCCCGATTTGCGTAGTGCCAATGATGTATCAGGATTTAGAATGGACTGATGTTCCGTTCTGGGCTTATTTCTGTCAGATTTCTGACTCAACGACCAGTTATGGTAGCTATTCCGGTGCCGTTCCTAACGAAAAAATCACCTGGGGAAAGCTTGATATCAACACACCTAAATACATTATTGAGTCGGACGCAACCATCGTAGCACCGCTTATCTTTGCCTATATACTTGGAATGTAACTAAGTTTTCGGCAGGAAAACGCTAAACACAGTCCTTTCTTCTTCGTTAGAAACGAATGAGACTTTGCCATTCAGGTACTGCTCGGTAAACATTTTGATGCTATAAGTACCTGTTCCTCTTGTTTCATCTTTGGTAGAAAAAGAACGCTGAAAAATCTGAAACTGAATATCTTTGGCCATCAGCGTTTCGTTTTTTACCCAGATTTCTATACCATCAGTGCGATCATCTTTCACACCGATGCTAATTTGCATACCTTTCAGCGAAGCTTCCACTGCGTTTTTGAGCAGGTTGACCAACACACGTTTTAGTAGCACAGCATCTGTTGTAATTCTAATTCCATGACTTGTGCTGGCGTTGATGATCTGCCTGTCTTCACTCACCTGATGGTATTGAATTTGCTGAATGACCTCTTTTATCAAATTCAAAATATCTACTTCTGCAAAATTTGCAACCAAATCACCCCGTTCAGCAGCTAGCAATTCGCGTTGCGAAAGAATTTCTTCGATTAGTGTCTCGCTGAGTTGGGCAGCAACTTTTGCATATTCTTTTTGCTCTGCCGGGTCATCTGTTTCTTCCAAAAATTGAATAAAACCCCTAAGGCCACCTGCTGTGTTAATAATATCATGAAAAAATAAACGCTCTAGAACCAAACGGCGCTTTTCATTGCTGATATCCTCAAAAGAAAGCACTACAAAACGCTGTTTTTCATACTGAAAAGGCGAAACTGTTACCTCAAACTCATACGAAATAGTCTTATCACCTTGCCAGGCTGTGATGCGGCATTCATTTACAATTTTATTGTTGCTATTGAGGCAGTCCTGAATGCTGATTACAGCACCACAAACCCTGCACGACTCGGAAGTACCACATCCGCCAGGCATTTCATTGGCATGGATGCAATTAATCAACTCGCCTGGTCGCAGACCAAGTACATCTTCAAATTTACTAAAACCCATCGCTTCGAGCAAGGGTTTATTGCCATAGACAATCTGCCGTTGTTCGTTCAAAACAGCAGCAATTAAGGGGAGAGCGTTTATCAGTTCATTGACTTTACTAAAACCTGTGAACAGGTTATAATCAAGTTCAACTAAGGCTTGATCAGCTCTTTCGGCAGGAGCAAAATAAGTATCTATCTTTTTAAATGGCATCTTTTGTTCTTTAATCGCTCGTTTTTTTAACGTTGAATTTGCCAGATAAATCCTATTGGCATATTCAAAAAAAAACTACTTACGTAACAAAGATACGATAATCCCGGCCAGCGGACTGAACATAAATGAGATAAAAAATAACCACTGTTTGCTGATTCTTGATTGCTTATGATACTGCTCAGAAATTATCAGTGCAAATAAATACCAGGCAAAAAACGCCAATGCTATCCAAAGTCCGGTCATAATTAATAGAGATAATAGATGACAAAAATAAGCGGCACAACAATTCCCAAAAGTGTGAGCCAGGCTCCACGAACACCGATTCCATCGGCACCGCGTGGGATTAATATCCCGCTCAAAGCGATTAATACCAGCGCAGCGGCAAAAATATCTGAGAACCAGGTCCAGACGCGCGACGGATTATAGTGCAGGTAATTCATTTCGCGAAACATCAAACGCTTGCGCGTGATATCAATAGAACCTTCACCGGTTTCCTGATCCAACACGGCTATGCCGCCATTCAAAAATACTTTGAGATAATCTGGATAAGGATAGTAGTGTTTTCTATATTCATCGGCAACGTCATATTTTTCAAGTAGTTGAAGCACTTCAGCTTTGCTGAGTTTGGTTGAAACAGGCTGTTCTTTTATTGCCTCAGAAATAATGACATAATTCGGATTCCAGTCGTTGCGGTGGTTAATGGCAATACCCGAAAGGGCGTAAATTATCGTCATGCCAAAAAACAAATATCCGAAATCACGGTGTATTGCCCTGTTCCATTTTCTCCATTTAAAAGCCATGGAAACTAAATTTTAATAAGATTAAACTGTTGCTATTCGTCGATTACATCAAACGAAGTGCACTCGATAGAATAAAATGAGAGCTTATCTACACCTAGTTCTTTCATTTCTTCGCGGTAAGCGGCAATTTGCTCCATAGCTGGATCATCAAGATGAACGCCGGCAGCTCTTTCTTGCTCTGTCATGGGCTGGCCTCCGCCTAAATGACGGGTCTCGTCAATGCCTTCGATCACTTCTTCTTCCCATTCGCGCAGGTATTCCTCGTCAACAATCATTTCGTCAACATAACCTGTAACCACAAAATCATAGCCTTCATAATCTGAATTAAAAGACGGAACACCTTCGCCTGAAGTAATTTTTACGCGGCCTTCTTCTTCGGTGTCAATCAGGAAAAGTTTTTTGCCGTCGTGCTTACAAATATGATCGGCAGTGCCTTTGATAGTTACTATTTCGCCAACCAATTCAGCTGCTCTGGATTCAAAACTACCAACAGTAATCAGTATTGGTTCATTGGATTTTTCAACAACTACGGTAGTTTCTGCGGGTGATTTTCCGGTATTCGTACAAGCCGAAAACAGCAAGGCAATAATGCCAAATAACATTAATTTTTTCATTTAATTTCTCTTTTTGTTTAATGGGTTTTGTGCCTACAAAAGTAGTTAATAAGATTGAAAGAAAACCTCCTAAACCACTAAACATTTTTTCTGTATCCGGCTTTATTCGGGCATTATCACATCTTCATCAGAAATGCTAATGCCGTCGTATTTGCGTTCTATGCCATTGGAATAAGTAATCACGATAACTAGGCTGCCGTCTTCGAGATAGCGTTTCCAATCGCCGTTTTTACGCCCCATCACATAATTTCCGCTTTCACGAATTGAACCATCGGGATAGTAATAAATGTGTGTACCGTTGGGGTTGTCGTCCACAAATCGGCCCATAAAAGCAAGCTGACCGCTGCTGTAAACGTATTTCCAGTTGCCATTGCGCATGCCGCTCACATAATTGCCTTCCATGCGCATATCACCGGTTTCATACAACCAAAAACCTTCTTCCAGGCCGTCGATATAATCGCCCTGGACGATAATTTTTCCTTTGGGACTGTATTCTGTGAGCAAGCCATCGAGCAGGCCATTGCGATAATTTTCATCGCGCAGCAGCTTGCCGTCGTTGTAATACCACTTCCATAAACCATCGGGCTGACCATTTTTATTGTAGCTCCCTATTTGTTCCAACACGCCATTTTGATGGTAAAATTCCCATTCGCCACTGCGGATGTCATCCTCGAAATTTCCTTGGGATTTTAAGCTGCCATTGGGATAATAATATTTCCAGAAACCTTGACGCTGGCCGTTTGCAGCAATTATTCCTTCGGCCACCAGCTTACCATTTTTAAAGGTAAAAGCCTTTTCAACATTACCTTCTTCGTCAAATTCACGCCGTATGCCTTCTGGCACGCCATCGCGATAAGTGGCTTCTACTTTCACTTTTCCACTTGGATAATAATCACGTTTTCTATCCAGCAAAGCCAGCTCGGCAGCCTCTTCCTGAAGCACGCCATCAATATATTTTACAATACTTTTAAGGTTTCCGCTGCGATCGTATTCTTTAAAAAAACCATTTTTGAGGCCATGTTTATACACGCCTTCAGTCTTTAAAAGTCCGTCTTCGTAAAACCATTTCCAGCGACCGTGCTTGCGTTTGTCGCTATCGTAGCCATTGATGCGTTCGCGATCGACAATAAATCCTTTTTGATAGGTAATCAGCTCGATAATATTTCCGGTGGTATCGAAAAGCCGTGCAATGCCATTTTCGAGTCCTAACTCAAAAGGAATGCTTTGCAAAATTCTTCCGGTAGTATCAAAACGTTCGGTAAGACCTGTTTTGATATCATTTTCAAAGCGTTCTATTAAAACTTCATTACTGAGATAAGTTATACGCTGACCAGATTTTTTACCGTTTTCGTATTCAATTTGAAGACTGAGCTGGCCGTTTTCGTCATAAAATTTCCAAATGCTGTCCAGTTCAAAATTTTGTCTGTTACCTTCTGATTTGAGCTGATCATTTTCATAAAAAGTACGCCAATAACCATCAGGTTTTCCATCAAACAATCGTCCTTCGCTGGATTTTTCACCATTTGGATGATAAAAAACCGTGAGCGAATCTGCTTGCTGGGCGAGTGAATAATTGAAGACACCAAACCAAAGCAGGACGATGACAAGCTGAAACCTCATCTTTGATCATTATTTGTAGGCATCACTTTTCGGCCTGATGCTACGCGTTCTTTTTTATCAAGATTAAAAATCTTATCATTTTTCACTTTAAGCATCGCCTTTTCGCCACCGGGCTTAATATAATAAGTAAGCGTATCATAATTGACTCTACCCATACGATCACGCCACTCGATGGCTGAAATTTGGTAGTGCATTCCCCCATTTAACACAAATTTCAAGAAACGATCATCACCGGCTTCAAAGGATATATCTAATGAACTGCGTTCTGCATTTTCGCATATCCCGGGCGTTTCCTTTTTTATTTGAATAATTTCGATATACTTTCCATTTTCAACACTGATGGTACCTGAAGCAATCTTGGTTTCTTCGTAGCTGAGGTTACGCTGCAAAGTAATCGGATGCGAATTATAAAACTGAACATCTTTAAGCTCTAAGCCCTCTCCTTCAACTTTTTGGCGTATAGCCTGAGTAAAATAAATGGTTTTAGGGGAGCAAGCCGTAAGGGCAAAAACCATAATTACTAATATCCATTTTATTGGTTCAAAATGCTTTTTCATTAGCTGATATTATTTAATGAGTCCCATTTTTTTTGATATTTCCAACATGCGTTCAATTGGTTTTCGGGCTTTTATAATTACATCTTCGGGCAATTCAATGGCAGGTTGTCCGTTTTCGAGTGCACTTAACAGCTTTTCCAGGGTGTTTAGTTTCATATACGGACAATCGTTGCAGTTGCAGGTTTCATCAGACGGCACAATCAAAAATGTTTTGTCGGGCGACTGCTGCTGCATTTTGTGCAAGATACCGGTTTCTGTAGCAACAATATACTTTTTTGAGGTGTCATTTTTCGAAAAATTCAATAAAGCTGTTGTTGATCCCACAAAATCAGCCAGCTCAAGTAGGGCAGCTTTGCATTCAGGATGTGCAATAAGTTTTGCATCAGGATGTTCCATTTTCAACTTTATCACGGCCTCCGTAGATAAGATGTCATGCACTTCACAGGTGCCATCCCACAGCACCATATCACGCCCGGTGATGCTGTTGATATAGCCTCCCAAGTTTTTATCGGGTGCAAAAATTAGTTTGGTTTCTTTTGGAAAAGATTCTACGATTTGCACCGCATTTCCGGAAGTACAAATCACGTCCGACATGGTTTTTACTGCCGCCGTGCAATTGATGTATGAAATAACTTTATGGTCGGGATAACTATTCACAAAGGCTCTGAATTCTTTTTCGGGAGCACTGGCTGCCAACGAACAACCGGCATTCATGTCAGGAAGTACCACCAGCTTGTCGGGATTCAGAATTTTGGCTGTTTCGGCCATGAAATGAACTCCTGCAAACACAATCATATCTGCTTTTGTTTGAGCTGCCTGCTGTGCTAACCCCAGACTATCGCCAACATAATCGGCAATATCCTGAATTTCCGGAACCTGGTAATAATGCGCCAAAATAATGGCGTTTTTTTCTTTCCTAAGTTTATTTATTTTATCTTTAAGCTGCATAATATCTACTCATTTGATTAACTTGCGTGCTTAAATTGCCTTGTTTTGCAATCTTTAGCAGCAACAAATTTAATATAAATCAATCATTATCGTCATTGCTTCAACTTATCAACAGCATATTATATATATTATTCTTTATTTAAGTATTTTAAAAAGAATATATACTATATATAGCCTGTTGATAAGTCTGATAAAAAACAGACAAAATACTTGTTTTTGTTGCTATTCACAATTTGTTAACAGCTTATTCACAAAAGGGACTATTCTAAACGTTTGATTTTTAAATTTTTGAATTTTTCTGACAAAAAACTGATTTTTTAGCTTGTTAAAAACTATCCGTTAATAACAGTAATTTTTTCTGTTAATAAAGCCTGAATAACTCTTGATAAATCGGAGTTTATTAACAAAGCTTCTTTTAATTTTTAGGTTTTTATAGTTATCAACATTTTAATAGAACTTAATAACATTTAATGCACCTTTTCAATGGTGGAATTGTTGATAAGTCGCAGGGCGTTGATTTATAATAATATAGACAATTTTGCAAGTTGTTGTCGGCTTTATAAATACTTGAATTTTAGGTGAGATGGCCTTCAGCCGACAAAAAATGAATATTTTTGTTGCATATAATTATCAACAATGAAAAACGAGATAAAAAAGCTACCCATTGCATCGGATCACGGTGGGTATGAGATGAAAGAATTTTTACGGAAAAAACTACTGGCAGTGGGTTATGAAGTTGTTGATTTTGGTACAGATTCACTCGATAGTGTCGATTATCCTGATATGATTCATCCTCTTGCCGAAGCTATTTCTGCCGGTAAATATCCGCTAGGCATAATTTTATGTGGCAGTGGAAACGGTGCACAGCTTGCTGCTAACAAACATAAAAGTGTGCGTGCTGCATTGTGCTGGGATATTGAACTGGCCAGGCTTGCCCGCTTACACAACGATGCCAATATTTTATCTTTACCCGGCCGCTTTATAGCTTTTGAGTTGGCCTGGGAAATGGTACAAGTATTTTTAAAAACCGAATTTGAAGGTGGACGCCACCAGCAACGAGTACAAAAGATAGAACAGTTTTAAACTTTTAATTACACCGTTTTAATGAACGATCCATCCAGTATTTTTAATAAAAAAGCCGAACAGATAGCCTTTGACGAGATACATAGGGCTAAAATCAAGCATAATATTAGTCAATACGATAAGGCTTTTGAAGATGGGAAGCTACGTTATGCTAACCTGGAACTGGCGCGGCAGCGTGCAGCTAATGTAAAATATAAAGCCCTGTCACAACTCGATAAATACCTGGTGGAATTTGAAACTAATTTTACTAATAATGGCGGCAAACTACTGTGGGCCAGGCATGCCGATGAAGCTGTTGAACTCATTGTGAAGTTGCTCAAAGCAGAAAAAGCAAAGAAAGTTGTGAAGTCAAAATCTATGACTTCCGAGGAGATAAAACTCAACGAACAGCTTGAAAAGAATGGAATCCAGGCTGTTGAAACAGATTTGGGTGAGTTTATCGTACAGCAGGCGGGCGAAAAACCTTATCATATCGTTACGCCGGCCATGCACAAATCAAAAGAGGATGTGGCAGCACTTTATCACGAAAAGTTTAATACCACTGCTGATAGCACACCCGAAGAAATTACAGCTTTCACGCGCCAATTGCTCAGAGATGAGTTTCAGTTGGCTGATGCAGCCATCACCGGTGCTAACTTTTTGCTGGCCGATGTAGGTGCTATTGCGCTAACCGAAAATGAAGGTAATGGACTGATGTCAATTGCTTTTCCAAAGCTACATATTGTGCTTGTAGGCATCGAAAAGATACTGCCTTCGATAGACGATTTGGATTTGTTTTGGCCTTTGCTGGCGACCCACGGTACCGGACAAGTTATGACGGCTTATAACTCTATCATTTCAGGTGCTGAATCAAAAAAGATGGTTGTGGTGTTACTGGATAATGGCAGAAGTAATTTATTGGCTAAAAAGCGCCAGAGACAGGCTTTATCGTGCATCAGATGTGGTGCTTGTTTAAATGTGTGTCCGGTTTATAAAAATATTGGCGGACACACTTATGATACCACATATACCGGCCCAATTGGCGCAGTGATAACGCCTCATTTAAAAGGTATGAAAGCCTATAAACACCTCAGTTTTGCTTCCACACTTTGTGGGCATTGCACTGAAGTTTGTCCCGTAAAAATTCCCTTACATCAAATGTTGTTACTCAATAGGGAAGAGGCTGTGAAAGAAGGCCTTACTACATCCGGCGAAAGATTTATGATGAAAACCGCTACACAGGTGCTGCAAAGCCGGCGTGTGACAGACTTTGCAGGCCCGACGGCAAAAAATCTGGTGATGAAATATTTCTTCTCAAAAACCTGGGGTCCACGTCGTAATATGCCAAAGCTGGCCAAAAAATCATTCAGCCAGCTTTGGAAAGAAAAACATAAGTTGGAGGAGTAAGTTAGGGATTCAAAATCTCTTTTACTTTATTTCTTAAATCATCGCCGCGCAGGTTTTTGGCGATAATTATACCTTGCTCATCCAGCAGTATCGAGTGTGGTATGGATCGTACGCCATATAATTTTCCGGCGGCATTGTCCCAGTATCCCAGATCGCTTACTTGCATCCAGTCGAGCTTATCGGCAACAATAGCTTCCCGCCATTTTTCGCCATCGGCATCAAAAGAAACACCAAATACATCAAAACCTTGGTCTTTATAATCGTTGTAAATGGCAACAATATTCGGGTTTTCAGCACGGCATGGGCCACACCACGATGCCCAGAAATCGACTAATAAAACTTTTGGGCCAATTTGTGAAGACAAACTAATCATTTCACCTTCAGTATTTTCCTGCGAAAAATCAATAAATGGCTGGCCTACTGCTACACGTTTTAGCACTTTCACGCGATCGTATAGTGCATCCAAGTAAACAGATTTTTTTTCGGGAGAAAAATTAATCACGATGGCTTCCAACTCATCCAATTCAAACTGATGGATGTTGCTGTAGATCACAAAATGCGATACCACATCAGAATTATTTTCCTTGGCAAAATTGACGATGTACTTATTTTTCTCCAGCTCGGCAGAGTCGTAAGCCTGCTCAGCAGCTTGCATAGCCACCATATCATTATTGCTTCCGGCATTGCGATAGGCGTTATAATGCTCCTGCAACTGCTTATTAAACTCCTCAATACGCTGGTTAAAAGCATTGTAGCGATCATTAATTGCCGATCCGGTAATGGTATGATCCTTCAAATTATTCGCATCCGCCTCTATATTTATGGTCGATGCTTCCATAAAAACAGGCAGTTTACCACGCACATTTTCTATGGTTAGATAATACATCTCAGGATTTTCAATGGTTCCTGAGAACTGCAGCTGGCTTGTATCATAGCGGGCAGAATCAACTTTTAGCCATTCTCCATCCAAACGTTTCTCGAGGCTTATCATTTTGCCATCGGCATTTTTAAGCTTGACGTCAACAGTAAATTTGTTTGAAGGTGCTGATTGCTGGCACGAAAAAAACAACATCCCAACAATAGCGGACAATATAAACAAGGTATTTCTCATATTCTGGTTTTTTTAGTTTTTACAAAACTATTATTAATTGTGGCATCAAAGCAAGTTTTTATCTAAAAATCAACGTTTTTTTATGCCGCTGAATAAATATACCAATAGTAAAATAAGTATTTCCGAGACGGGAACACTCAATAAAGTACGGTATAGACTACTTCCGATTTGATTGAAACTAAAGGATTCGAGCAAGAACAAAGCCAGGTGATGTAAGCTGATTAACGTGATAGAATAGCCAAAAAACCAACGTCCTCCAAGTTGAAAAATGCCCGGTTCCTCAACACTTTCGGGCAGAGGTCTTCCGCTGACGAGTCTTACAACAGCAGGACGCATAAATGCAAGCCACACTGTTGCGGCGGTATGCAAACCAGGTGTTGACATCATCAAATCCATTACAAAACCCATCATAAAACCCGCGATTAGCAGCATCCAGCCGGGCATTGCAAAAGGCAGCATCAAAATGAAAAGCGGATAAACATAAGGATTTACATAACCGCCAATGCGGATATGATTAAGCACCAGAAGCTGCAAAATAAGTAGGCCTACAAATCTTAGTCCACTGATAAGTGCTTTACTCATAAGGCCTTGTGTTAATGAGTGAATCAATTTCGGCCTTGTGGTGGTTCTCCACTACATAAACCTGCCTGAGTTTATTAAAATGGGTAAAAAAGCTAATGCTTGCACTATTCAACGCCTCATTAGTAGAAGGATAATACTCAGCTATAGTGCCCACTAAAATACCGGGCGGAAAAAGATGAGAGTGTCCGCTGGTAACCAAGGTGTCACCTGTTTTCAGTTCAAGATGTGTAGGAATATGATCTATTTGCCCCAGCCTGTAATCACCGCCTTTCCAGCTCAGATTGGCCAGTTGTCCACTTTTCTTAAAGCGAACACTGATCACTGCAAACTTATGCAAGAGGCTGATGGCTGTGGCATAGTTTTTACTCACGCCGGTGATAATTCCTGCAACGCCTTCCGAAGAAATCAGTCCCATATCTTTGTGCAGACCCTGGGCCGAGCCTTTATCAATAATAATATAATTGTTGCGAAACTGTACTGAATTGCTAACCACCCTGGCTTGCATAAAGCTAAAAACGCTCTCAGGAGTTTGCACTTTAAGGCTGTCAGTCTTTTCAGATAAGTTGTATAATTCTTCCCGCAGTCTGGCATTTTCATCTGCCAGCAGTTCATTGGCCTGTTGCAGATAAAAATAATCTGTCACTGTTTTTTGGACATTATAAACCCGTCCGCTGATGCTGTTCGAGAGCTTGAAAGCAGCTGAACGGTGATAGGTATTACTGCGCAGCAGCATGCTAAACGCAATGGTTTCGAGCAGCAGAAAAAGCAGCAACAGGTGATTTTTTTGTAAAAAACGAAACAGGTTATACATACCTGAAGGTGTCGGTTCTGCGATTTATTTGATTAGGAACGGGAATTTGTCGAAATTTTTGAGGGCGATACCTGTTCCACGGGCTACGGCGCGCAGCGGATCTTCGGCAACGTGCACCGGAAGCTTAGTCTTATTGTGTAATCTTTTGTCGAGGCCACGCAGCAAGGATCCACCACCTGCCAGGTAAATTCCAGTACGATAAATATCGGCTGAAAGTTCGGGAGGTGTCATTTCCAGTGCGTTAAGTACGGCGGCTTCAATTTTGGAGATACTTTTGTCCAAACAATGTGAAATTTCGGTGCAGTTTACCATTATCTCTTTTGGAATGCCAGTGAGCATATCGCGGCCATGAACCGGGAAATCATCGGGTGGATTATCGATGTCGGGCAGTGCTGCGCCTACTTCGATTTTGATACGTTCGGCAGTGCGTTCGCCGATGTTGATATTGTGTTGCTTACGCATATATTCCTCGATATCAGCATTAAAATCATCGCCGGCAATACGTATCGACTTATTATTGACAATGCCACCAAGTGCGATAACTGCAATTTCGCTGGTGCCGCCTCCTATATCGATGATCATGTTTCCGGTAGGTTCCAGCACATCAATGCCAATACCTATAGCGGCAGCCATGGGTTCGTGAATCAGTCGTACTTCTTTGGCTCCAGCCTGTTCAGCCGAATCTTTTACGGCACGTTCTTCCACCTCAGTGATTCCTGAAGGGATACAAATCACCATTTTCAATGCCGGAGGAAACAGTGTTTTTTTGATGCCGATCATTTTAATCATTTCGCGCATCATATATTCGGCTGCCTGAAAATCGGCAATCACGCCATCGCGCAAGGGGCGAATAGTTTTGATGTTTTCGTGGGTTTTGCCATGCATCATCATGGCTTTTTTACCTACGGCGATAATTTTACCGGTATCGCGCTGTATGGCTACTATTGAAGGCTCATCCACCACTACTTTATCATTGTAAATAATAACTGTGTTGGCGGTGCCCAAGTCGATCGCTATTTCTTTGGTCAGGAATGAAAAGAGTCCCATTATTTTTTCTTGTTAATGTTTAAAATGCCTAAAACCGGTAAATACCATGCTCATTCCGTGTTGGTTACAAAAAGCAACAGATTCCTGATCACGTACTGAACCACCTGGCTGAACCACAGCTATTACGCCGGCTTTATAAG
>Ga0265295_1000909_pt1 | contig 55844 bp, 35 predicted proteins | sample Munlansysbiofilm_FD_192503 | JGI IMG/M metagenome (GOLD analysis project Ga0265295, IMG submission 192503) | Leachate microbial communities from a municipal landfill in Southern Ontario, Canada - Methane capture system biofilm | ecosystem: Engineered > Solid waste > Landfill > Unclassified ... | reverse complement strand
AATCCTTTTTGTTTTTTAATTTGTTGTCGCAGATAAATTAATATCCACACAAAAAGGATTCGCTCAACTCTTTTTTTCTTCAATTGTTATTTTGGACAACAGTGGCAAAATCATTAAAATCATTTCTTATTTCACGGCCAAGCTCTTCCTGAAGTATATAGTTTTTATCCAATCGACTATTTATTCCCTGATGATGCTCCAGGCTGATATTTTTAAATTCATTATATTTTTCATCTGCCAAAGAACTTGTTTCAGCATAATCAGATCGAAAATTTTTTAACTCATTTAAAAGATTTTGATCATTTGTGTTTGATTGAACTATTGCCTTTAATTCAATGACAGTCTTGTTACCATCTGATAAAATATTTTCAAAATTTTCAATTTGTTTCACACTTTCCAAACAATTATTATAAAAATCCATAGCTAAAACCCTAAAATCATAAATTCCCCTGATAGATTTTTTAAAGGCATTTTCAATGAATTTATAAATTAATTTTTTATTTTTCTGATCTTCATTCAGACTTTTTTCAAAAACATCAAGCTTTACAGCTACACCTTCATTATGAGCTTTAGCAGAGTGAATAAGTTCATTCATTTTATCATTATAATCGGATCTAAATTTTAAAATCTGGGTAACAATACTCGAATCCCCATCACCTGAGATTATTTTTTTAAGTTCAACGATATTTTCATTAAGAGACTTCATAAAATCCCTTGTTTCCGAAGCAACTTCCATATTTTTTTCAAAAATAAAAAGGAACTTACCTTCAAAATCATCTGGACCAGCAAGATTTAAATTTTTTGCATCTTTAATATTCATTGAAAATTTAAGCAGCAAAGAAGATAAAATACCGAATACACTTGTAATAAATGCAGTTTTCAAACCTTCAAGGAAATAGGGAATACTTTGATCTATGGATTGATGGGTTGAAAAATCAAAATTTATCAAACCAGAAGTAATTCCAAAAAAAGTTCCTAAAATTCCAAGAGTAGTTAAAGTTGTTGGAGAACTTTCAACAAAAGGACTTCTTTTATTTTTAATAACCAAATAAAAAGAAAGAATAAAAACAAATGAAATCAAACCAAGAAAAAAGACAAGAGAAATACTATATGACATAAGAATCCTCAAATAACAAAAGCCAGAAAACCAAATTCAGTAAAAATAGATACTAAAAACAAAGATTTCTGTCTGTTAACAGCAAATAAACACAGAAAATTCTTATAAGGCAGGATGAATATAGTCAACAGTTAAACACTGTTTCAACATTTTATTTCTACAGCAAAAATATTATTTTATAAAAACCATTGAACTTTTTAAATAAAAAAAGCATCTTCTCACGCAGTTCCTCCATACAAAATGGCCTGAACCGCTTCAACAAAAACATTAAAACTATTAGACCGATTTTGTTTAATATCCATATGAACTGCTATTTCACGGGCACACTCAATTTTTCGTATTCCAGTTGAAAAATAACCGCAACTTTTCAATATACGCTCAAAGGCTTCCCAGGTTCCTCCTGCTATGGCATCCGAATCTCTGTAAGGTGCTTTTTGACAAACATTAGCAGGAACCCTTGGATAAGCTGTTCTGACAGCATTCCAATCTCCAAAATACCATGCTTCAAGCTCCTCTACTACAATACGATTTGCCACATGAAACCTATGTCCCGGCATTGCACTTGTTTTAGTGACAAATCCGGAATCAACTGCATAATCTTCAAGAGTCTGTTTGAGAACAGTGCAGTCATCATCATCTCGATCAACCAACACAAGAATAGACCAGGTATCAGGAAGCCATGAGCTATATCCTCTTAATCGAACAGGTAATTTTTTCAGGAGATCATCCTTACACTGGAATCGAATTATCTGGAAATCAATATCAACAAGTATTTTAGGTAAAATGATTTCCAGTGCTGCTTCCATTGAGTATTCTTCTACAAATACAATCAATTTCTCCAGCATCATTTATTAACCTCTTTTAAAGATTTTGGTGCTCCAAAATTAATAAATGGATCACCAAAGCCAAAGTGTCCTTCCATCCAAAGGTGGCCAAGAGCTGATCCTGCCTCCATCAATTCAGGTATACCCTTGATATCACAAGCATTTACGGCTTGAGTAAACCCATTTTCATCCCTAAACAAAATCCTTACCTCTTCAGCACGCATTGAATTCAAAAGAAAAGGAGAATGTGTCGTTATAAGAACCTGTGCATTCTCAGATGAAGCACGGCACTCATCTGCCAGTTCAGGCAGCAAGCGGGGATGAAGAAAATTTTCCGGCTCTTCTATGCCTATAAAACGAGGAGGTTCAGGGTCATACAAAACAGTCAGATAAGCCAGCATTTTCATGGTTCCATCTGATGCAAACTTAGCCAGCACGGGCTTGTCAAAAGACATATCCTTGATCTTCAGCAGCAATCTGCCATCGGGCATAGGTTCAGCATCCACTCTTTCAAGCCTTGGAATCCTCCTGCGGAGAATTTTAAAAATATGCTCCAGCATCTCTGGATGCTGTTCCTTAAAATATTGAATAACATTTGGGAGGTTATCCCCGTTGCTGCTCAAACGTTCCTGGGGGCCGGCCTCAGATTGATTTCTGGTTTGATCAATTGAAAGATTAGAAATATGCCAGTCTTTGATAAATTCCCTCAAGGCAGCAATTCGAGGATAATCAGAAAGCTGTCCAAGTGCATTAACTGCAATCAGGTCAGGAGAACGTAGATTAGTATCCGTTTTTAAATCATCAGAATCAGGCATCTCACCACTGACAGCACACCCAACCCCTTTTTTAAACTCCATAAATCGAAAAGGTTCTCCATTACTGCCGATTCTCCATTGAAGCCACTCTTCAACGACTTCTGGACCTTTTAGGCCTTCATCAATTTCAAGGTGGTAGGTGACAGCAGGACTTACCTGTGATTCCCGGTATTTTAATTCAAAAATAATCGGACCATCAGAACCAAGGCTTTTAAGTTCCTTACCTCGTCCACGATGATCCCAGGCATAACGAAGGCCAATATTAAAAGACTCAGACAAAAAATTAAAGACATCAAAAATAGTAGACTTACCGCTGCCGTTTGGTCCCAGGAGAACGGTTATTGGCGTAAGCTTATCAAGTTTTAAATTTTTCAAAACTCGATAATTTTCAACCCTCAAGGATTCTATACGGAAAATATTTTTTGTCTTTACAGATAAATTTGTCATGGAAATAATTCCTTAATAATTAGTTACAAAGCGAAAACGGTCTTTTTTGTCCCTTTCGACGACAGATTCAAAATTTAATCCTCAAAATACTCAATTTATTCCTGCTGTTAAATTTTTCATCTTCCTTGAATGAAACAAAACCCTAGTTTTCGGCCAATCACTAACTAACTTAAAGTCACTCAATTCAGGTTAATCAAAATTAAACCAAAAACTTGCTTTTCCTCCCAAAGCAGGTAATAACAACTTCTTTTTTAGCCCTTGTAGCTGCAACATAAAGAAGAGCTCTTTCGCGTGTTTCGGCGTCATCTTTTACAGTCTGATCCGTAGAATTTCTTAAATAATACTTGTAAGGCATATTCCCATCATTTAATGAGGGAATAATTATTTTTTCAAACTCAAGGCCTTTTACCCTGTGCATGGTTGCAGTCCTTACCCCTGAAGTTTCAAGACTGTCAGGCTCGTTTGGCTTAATTCTTACTGTTTTAATACCTTTTTTATTAAGTGCTTTTTCATATTGTTCCAAAAGGGACTTGAGCCTTAAAACCACACATATATTTTTAAGTTCTGATTCATCATGGTCTTTCAAATAATCCGCAATAAAATCAAGTTCTTCATTAAAATCATTAAATTCTTTTACAAGAGGTGGATTCCCGTGGAGAAGAGACTTGTAACCCTTTTGATCATCTAATTGCCCGTCAAGGTCGTCTATATCACAGTTTTCAAGAATTTTTACTGCCCAGCTTTTTGTTTCTTCAGTTGTTCTGTAATTGATTTTAAGTTTTTTGCTTCTTCCCATAATATTTATTCCGCAATGACTTAAAACCACCTTGTGCTGATAAATTCTTTGATGAGCATCTCCTGTTATAAAAATATTATTTTTATTTTCCGGAGCAATTGCTTTTATAAGCTTAAAAGCCTCAGGACTCATATCCTGAGCTTCATCAACAATTACAGCCTTATAGGAAACAAGTTCCGGATTATTTTCAAGAATTATTCTTGCATCTCTTACAGCATCAATTGTTTCTTTGAAATTATTTTCATTTAAAAGAATTCTGTATTCTTCAAAAACAGGCCAGATTTCCTTTCTCATTTTTCTGTTTAAGCCAACGCCTCTTCCTGTTCTTGAAGCCTTAAAATATTCCCAAATACTGGTAATCCCCTGTGACTGAATAACATTATCCCACTCTTCCCTGTAAAAACTTTCAGGAATATCAATGTCTGGAGCAGAAGAATCAAGAGCAGTTTGCCAAAGTTCCTGCCATTTGTTGGAATAATCTATATTAAAATTGTAATCTCTTTTTAAAAGAAAATTTGAAACCCATTTATCAAGATTTACAACTTCAATTTTTCTCAAAATATTTTTATCACAGATTTTTTTCAGATTTGTTTCAATATCTGTAGCAAGATTTTTTGTGTATGTTGTAAAAAGAATTTTGTCAGATTCATCTTTAAAAACTTCTGATGCAAGAAATTTTGCCCTGTGTACAGCAACAACTGTTTTTCCTGTGCCTGCACCCCCAAGAACTCTTACCGGCCCGTTATAATCATTTTCCACAATACTTCTCTGGGAAGGATGAAGAAATACACGCCATTTATCAAGAGGTGCGGATAAAATTTCCAAAAGTTCAAGCTCGTTTTCAACAACATAAAATTTTCTTTTTGAACCGTTTCTTTCAAGAGCCTTGTCAAAATCTTCTGTGTCAATTTCTTCTTCTGCAGCAGGGTTTATTATATCCCGTATTACAGTTTCAAGACTTTCACCTTCTGCAAGAAAAAACAAAGCTTCATAAACTTCGTCCGGAAGCATTGAAGAAATTTTTTCCAGACCATCAAGATCTTTTACTTTTCTGACAAGACCCATGAGTTCGTCTGGTACCCCTGCCTTTAAAAGCTCCCTCTCCCTGAAATCATCAAAAAGATTTCTTGATTTTTGGTCTTTATATTCTGACTTTTCATTTATCATCACAGCCTGTGCATCCATCATCTGAATAATTCCAGTTGAGGGATTTATTTTACAGGCTTTGTTTTGTGCCCACTTATAAGCCTTGTCATGATGATCAACCCACAAAAGAACATAAGTACTGCCTTTTTCCGGTTTCAGTAAGATACCTCTGTAAGTATCGTCAATGCGTACAGATCTTATATTTTTATCTTTGGCTTTTTCAATTTTTTCATAATTAATTCCCGGGGAATCAGGATTTTTTTTAAATTTTGTAAAAAAATCCATAACTTTACCCTGCTGTTTTTTGGGAATATCAGCAAATGAAGATAAAAATTCAGAAGAAATTGCTAATTTAATATTTTTCATTTTTTTCTCCCACTCATGTTCAGCTTCATCAAACTCCCTTTACAGCTCTCCGCTGAAAGCAAGGTAAAGCTGATATTCTAAAGATTGCATATTTGAAATCAATTCCCCAGACACTGTCTGGGATTTGATATAATTGCCTTTATCTGCTCTATTAAACTATTCTCACCCATGTTTTATTCCCAATAATTAGCAGCCGGTCAGCTTAAAATTAATTTAAACCCTTAATAAAATTATCAATATTCAAACTTACCTCATCAATAAAAAATGCAGACCAGCCAAGATTTTCAAAAACTGATAAACAAGCATTGCCATCTTTTAAAAGAACAGCCTTTTTTATTTCAGGCCATGCAAGCTCTGCCTCGCAAACAACCTTTCCCTTTTCATCTTCAAGCTCATACCCGACTTCAGGAAAAGGACAATTATTAATTTCAAGAAATTTAATTAATTCCACACAGGCTGAATCTGTCATTTCAAGTATTTCAGTCCATTGTTGTGAGCCTGCTGCACTTATAATTGTACTGCTGAAGGGATATTCACCAAGACATTCTATTTCAAGACCTTTGCCTGAAAGATAAAAAAGAGAATTTGGTAAAAACTGAAAAAAATTACAAAGTTTTAAAAAACCACACCAAACTCTTTCAAATTCTGAATCTTCAAATAATTTCTCATCACGGTTTAAAAGGATTATTGGATAAAGACCGCTGATATCTGACTTTTGAACAAAATCTTTATCAGCTGCAAAAAAACAGGTTAAAGGACTATTTTTATCTTCCCCGAAAACTCCGCAAAGATAACCAGACTTTACAAAATTGTATTCTGCAAAGGTTGAATCAGAAACAAAATTTTTAAATATTTTTTTCCATTTATCAGCTCCATTATTTAAGTCAAAGGTCTTAATATCAAGAAGTGAGCATGAATATGAAAAAGCAAGCAAAGAGAGCTTATCTGCATCTCCGCCTTTTAAAAATTCCATAAGAAAATCAAAGCTGTTTCCCTTTAAAAACTCATATTCTTTTTCAATTTTAAAGCCTTTTAAAAAGCCCTTAAAAATCCTGATTTTGTTATTGTTTATCAAAAACGAATCATTTAGATAATCATTGTAATAATTATTTGAACCTTTAGTGCCTGCTTTAACAACATCATTCCAGGTAAGAGAAAAAACATGATATTTTCCTGATTTAACCAGAGCCATCCTCTGATCCATATCTTTATCAATCCTGTCTTTATGAAACCTGAATCCGTCGGTAAAAACAATTACAGGCTTTAAATTATCCTTTGTTCTTGCAGGATAAAAAACAAAGTCAGCTTTGCATGGAACCAAAACCCCGTCATTAAGACCAAATTCTTTCTGGAGTTCAATATTAAAAGCTTTTGAGCCTATTGAAAAAAAATACCCGGGTTTTGAAGAAACAATCTGTTTTTCAACTTTTACAGGGTTTTCTTTGGAATGAAATCTTCTCAAAGCCTCAATAAACCTTGCTTCAAGTTCGCTGTCAAAAAGTGAATTTAACTCAATATTTTCCAGATTATCGGTTTTAACAAGCTTATCCTCAAGATTAATTATATTACTTAAAAGCTCTATTGCAGCCTGTCTTGAGGTTTTATTCATATAGCTGCTTCTTTTATAGGCATAAAGACATCTGTAACAGCCGTCCTTTTCAGGATCATTTTTACAGCTGCACTGAACAAGAACATTTAAAGCTTTTTTAAAAATTTCCATTAAAGGTTTGGGAGATCTCATGAGCTGTTTTAAATATCCGGTACCGCCAGGAACAGTATCATATAAAATCAGATATTTTTTTCTAAGATTTGAATCTGCTGAAGGTTCATCTGAAACAGTAGTCTGTAAATGATCTACACTGCCTCCAAAATATTTTTCAAGTCCAAGATGAATTGCAGCAACAAAGGACTGAATTTTTTTCTCTGAACCCTCAAAAGCAGATACAGGAAGTAAAATTCTTAAAGCCTCTGAAGAAAATTCTCTGTAAAGATATACACATTCATTAAAATTTTTTTCAGAATCCTTTACTCTGGCAGGACAGGTTGTCGTATGGCGAAATTCCCCTTTTCTGCTTCTAAGCTGAACCCTTCCGCAATACCTGCAAATATTAAAACCTTTTCTTATAAGTTCTTTACCCGCAATTTCTACTTTATCGCCGTCTTCTGTTTTTTCTCCAAAATTTATATCCCTTAAATCTGCTTTTGCTAAAAACTCAAAACCAAAGGGATAATCATTGTCATTTATTTTATAGGCATCTTTAATATCTTTTTTATCTACATTTACAAGCATTTCCCTGTTGTAAAAAACAGGCTGCCTTTCATCGTAATCATCCGATACCAGACTGTCTTTATTGCTTGTTGTTGCAACAACCTGCCTGATTTTTATCATTGGTCTTTTCTGACCGACATCACTCCACATTGTACTTGAACACACAGGACAGGTTTTGGTTTTATTATCTAAAGTATCCTTGCACATATAAGAGCAGTTATTGCAGAAACGCCATGTTTCTATTTCAGAAAGATCAAGATTTATCTGATCAATTGTAACCTTTCGTCCTTCAGCATAGAAATTATTATCCGGAGCAAGCTCACTTATAGCACTTGATGCTGCTCTTTCATAATCGTATACATCAATATCAAAATTACTCTTATTTTCTTCAGCATGTACTTTTCTTTTTAAAATAAGGGATCTTAGTGTAACGCCTGCTTCAGGAAAGGCATAATTTGGCAAGAGACCTTCATCTGTAAAAAAATTTAAAACTTTTTTACTATTTATGTTTTTTACAAGCTTTTGAAAGGAAATTTTCTCATTTTTAAACTCTTTTAGGTCATCATCTGATTTATTATCTTTTGCACTTGTTTCTGTGAGCTTTTTTATCTTTTTATTAAGGGAAGTTATTTTCTTTTTTATAACATCCCTGTCTTTCATCTGAAAACCAAGACCCTCTAAAATTTTATAAGAAAGACTTCCCTCATCTTTGTCATTTCCATTAACAAAAATTTTTAAATGACTTTTTGTTTCTTCACTAAAACTATTATTAAATATATTTATAAAATCATCATAAAGTTTTGTTCTGCGGCTATCTATAAAGTTTAAAAAATTAAATGGAAAAGCTCTTTTATCTTTTTTGCCAAGCTTTGGAAAAACATACCTGAGCTCACCCGGAAGGTCATTTTCTTCAATTCCCGACTCTATCCATCTGTCAAAGCAAAAAGCTGTAAACTGCCTTTCAATAACAGCTGAAGCATTTAAAAATATACCAGGCGTTTCCACATCACCTGCCATCATGGATAAAGGCTCATAATAAAAATAAAGGTCGTGGGGTTTTCCGTTTGCCAGTGAAAAATTGAGTGAATTCCCGTTTTTTCTTCCGGCCCTTCCTATTCTTTGAAGATAATTGGACTGTGAAGGTGGAATGGAACACAAAATTAAGGAAGAAAGCTCTCCAATATCTATACCCATCTCAAGGGTAGGTGTGCATGATAAAAGATTTATGCTCCCTGGCTGCCTGCTATTTGACTTAAAACTTTTTTCAAGTTTTTCCCTTTGATCCCGCTCTAAAAGGCCTGTATGTTCTGCTGCAAAAATTTTTTCTATATCACCTGAAGAATAAATATTTCTGTAATAATTTTTTTCATCATTTTTTATTTCATATACTCCATTGCATGAAGATTTCATGCAAAAAGAGTTATCCCACAAATCAAGATAAAAGGAATCTATTGTTATTTCATTTTTGCATTTGTTACATTTTAAAACACAGGCCTTGTCAGAAATAACAAGAGCCCGGGGATTAAGCCCCCATATTTTTTCGCCTTTTTGTTCAATTTTTACAAAAACACCTGATTTTTCGCATGAATTTATTATTATTTCATAAACACTGCCGCAAAGCTCTTCAAAAAGAGGATGAAACAAAGACAGACATTTTCCGGCCCAAATTGAATACCAGGTCTTTTTAATACTCCCGGACAATGTAATTTTTTCCAAAACATCATTTGATTTTGTGGATATAAAAGAAGGTCTTTTTGAATTCATTCCAAAGGCCTGCATCCATAAAACTTTTTTGTTGTGAAGATAGGTTTTCCCAAAATCGCTCAAATAAAGATTAAGGCCTTCATGAAAAATTCCTCCCTGATTTTTAAGGTGAATAAAAAACCCAAGAAGAAACCTGTCAAAGGAAGTTTTGTCAAGAGTTTTAAAACCGCCTATTTCATTTGTAATTTTATAAAATATGTCTTCACTTAATTTTTCAAAAAGCCCCTTTTTTATGGTTGCAACAGATGAACAGGTTTTTTCAAGGGTTCTTCCTATTTTTGCCCTTAAACCAAACTCAGAAACAATCTCCCAGGATAATCTTTTTGATATAAAACCGGGAAGTTCTGAATTTTTTTCAATCTCTCCGGTATTTTTAAAGATTTCATATCCATTGAGCCATTCAAGGTCTGGTGGAATAAAATTTGTTATAAATGAAGAAAGCCCAAGCCTTTTTTCCCAGTAATCGGGAAAATCATTTAAAATCAGGGATAAATCAAGAGGCTTTAAATTTTCATTTATTTTTTCCTTAATATAATGCTGTAAAGAGGTTCTCAAATTAAACCTGAAAGTTCTTGAAGCAAAAAAAGACGCTCTGTGAGCTGCATCCTGAACAGAATCTGAAAATGTAATAAGTTTTTTATCTTCATTAAAATATGAGGAAAAAAGCTGAGCAATAAGAACACTTGCAAGACTTGCAGCCCGTGAACCAATAATAGTAAGACTGTTTCTTGTACCGCAGTATGGACATATATTTTTTGTTTTTGTTTTAGGCTTTGGAATAAAAACATTTACAAGAGATTTTTCACCGCAATAAGGACATTCCTTTGAAGAAAAATGATCGCTTAACTTAAAGCAGCTGCTGCAAAAAGCCTTATGTTCTCCCAAATTTACAACCTTATTATCATGACTTTTATTCAAAGTGGGAGGGTCTTCTGGAAAAAGGAAACGAATTTTTGAATCATTTTGAAAAAAAGACCTGTAAAAAAGCTGAAGATCAGAACTTATTTTCTCATCATTATTTCTTTGTAAGCCGCCCCATCCAACAGAATTGCACTCTCTGCAATGAAGAACAGGAAGATATTTTTCAAGATCGCTTTCCTTTAAATCATCGGAAAAACCAAGCACTGGTTTATCTGAAACTTTGCCGACAACCCTTCTAAGCTCCCTTAACCAGGACTGAATTCTTAAATTTAAAAAAGGAACAAGTCTATTACCCTGTTTAAGCTTTGCAGATGACACAAGAGCTAAAATACTTGTAAGTAAAAGGATTTTAAAATCTTTATTCAGGTCATTAAAATTGTGAACATTATTTTTTTCAAATACATAAAAAATATCATCATAGGTTAAAATTTTATTATTTATTATTCTGATTAAATTCCAGAAAAAACTATGAGCCTTTAATTCCTTTGAAAGTTTTAGCCTCCATTCATCAGACTTAAAATCATCTGTAATTATATTTTCAAACCAGAGATTTACCTGTGCCTTAATATAATCTTCAAGGCTTGTGTAATTATCAGGGTTCATTTTTTCCTGATCTTTTATTTTGATTATATCTGTTCTTTTTATAAAATCGTCTTTAAAAAACTCTTCAGAATTAAGCCTGCTTTCTTTAACTATGGAATCAAAGTCAAAATTTTCTCCAAAAAGTTCATTTGCATATTTAATTAAATTTTCATCACCGTTTTCTCCGCCAAGGGTTGCAGAAGTTCCTATACAGCATAAATAATTTTTTGGGGTTTTAAGCCTTGATTTAAGCCTTCTTAAAAGACAGGCAAGGTCTGTTCCCTGAGCTCCGTTAAATGTGTGAAGTTCGTCAACAACCAAAAATCTTAAGGTTTCAGGGTCATTGTTTTGCCATAAAAAAAAGTCTCTTTTTCTTATTAAAAGATAATCAAGCATTTTATAGTTTGTGATTAAAATATCAGGGGGAGAATTTCTAAGTGTGTCTTTATTTGTAATTATATGGTCTTCAGCCATTGAAATAAAAGGTTCTTTTTCACTCTGGCCTATAAAAAGACCTGCTGTTACATTGTTTTTTAATTTATCATTTCCATTTATAAGCTCTGCTATTCTCAGACTCTGGTCTGTGGCAAGAGCATTCATTGGATAAATAAAAATGGCCTTAATTCCTTTTTTGCCTCTGTTTTCACAGCAATATTCCAAAACAGGCAAAAGAAATGATTCTGTTTTACCAGACCCTGTTCCTGTAGCAATTATTGTTGATTTAGGATTTGTTAAACCAAGCCTTTCAAAGGCTTTTTCCTGATGCTTGTAAGGTGTAAAATCAAGGTCAATATTTTTGAAATATTTTTTGTCTTCACCTTTTTTAAAGGGAAGTGAAATTGAAAGATAAGGCCCTTTAAAAATATTTGATTCATTGTTTAAAAAATCATCAACTATATTTTTAAAAAAATCTGTTGAAACAGGAAATGTTGTCTGCAAAAAATCCTTAACACCTTTTTCAAGCTGATAAACCAGAACAGAAGGTATCATTTAATACCTCCCGGAAATCTTTTCTCAAATTTTTGCCACACTTCTTCATAGTCTTTTTCGCGGTCACACCTGTCAAAGGGAGGATAATAAATTATTTTTCTTTCAACTTCTCCGCCTGGTTTTGTATTGTCTTTAACTATTCTTTCAATTTCACCAGACTTTGCATCTTTTATTTCATTCCATTCTTTTCTTGAAAAACCAACTCCGGGAAGTCCCATGCTTATTGTAAAGACAATTCTTCCTTTTTGGTCATAAAAGGTTTCCTTTTCATAGGCTCTCATTACAGGGAACTGAACCCTGTAAATTGTTTTAAGTTCTTCAAGTGTAAGACCAAGAGCCATTGAGGTTAAAACATCTATTTCAACCAGAGCCTGTCTTCTTTCATAGTCTGTTCTAAGAGGTGTGCTCCATTTCCAGTTTTTTGATAAATTTGTAAATTTTGAGTTATCAAGACGGCTGTCTTTTTTTGCCCATTTGTCGTTTTTGAATTCTTCTTTCCAGCAGTTTTGCCAGAGTTCTTTATAATAAAGGGTTAAACAGTTTAGCATTAGGCTTCTTAGTAGAATATTATTATTTTTTATCAGTGGGAAAATTAAAAGTGTAGATGCATAGAAATCAGAACGACCCGTAGTTTTTAAATAAAAATCATATACTAGGGATGAACACAGACCTGTAATCATCCCGACATAAAATTCATTTTTAATTACAGATGAAATCACCGTGTTAATATGTGAAACACCTTTTGGTAAGACAGACAATATCAAGGATCTCTCGGCTGTGGCACCAAACATTCTTCTATGGCATAACCTGTAATAATCTGTAACTTTATGATTTCCCCAGAAAACATCAGGAATTCTTTTTTTATAATCATCAATATCACATGCAGGGATATAATTTGTTCTTGGCAGATAGTCTTCTGAAATATCTGTTAAATCTATAATGTCATAATCTGAATTCAGGCTGCATTTTTCCCTTGGAGTTTTGTACAAAGGATAACCTGTAAAAAAATGAGGCCCTGATAAAATTAATTCTTCCGGACTATCTGGAAATCTGGTTTCTCTTTTTATTGTATTATCTTTTTGAGCATTTACTTCATTCCAATGCTGAGTAAAAAAAACCTTATCTTCCAAATCCATTAATTTTTCTTTATATGAAGAAAACTTAATTAATACAGTTACAAGTTCAGATGAATGAATTGAGGGAAGTCTTGCCTCATTAAAACCAGTGCCTTTTTTATCATAAAGCTCTGCAAACAGACTTAATTCTTTTTCAGTTACCTTAATAATCCTGTTTAAATGAGGTGTTATATTCCAGTTATTATTCTCATCTTTAATTCCAGGAACTTCACCATAACCTGAATGTTCAAAAGATTTAAAAACAGTTTTTGGAGTATAAAGATTTGAAATATTATAAAAACTAATATCTTCTTTTTTACTGCCATAAATATTGATGCTGAATTTTGTATGATGGTCAACTTCAGCAAATAGATTGAGTTCATTATGAAACTGAAAATGATATTTCAATCTTTTATAAATCTCTTTTCTAAAATTTCCTCCATTTGGATCATCATAAACACCTTCAGGATGAAGAAACCCTGAAACACAATTTTCATTTCCAATCTTCCAAGCTTTGGGAATAAAACATTTAAAAAGGTTTGAGCGTATCCCCTTTAATTCAGGATAATTTTGAATAGAATTTAAAAAACACTGGGTTCCTTCAGCCTCTTCAAATTCTTTAAAATAACCAGATTTTAAATCAAACTTATCTAAAGTTTCATCTCTTAAATCATTAAGCTTTGATGCAGAATATTTTCTCAATACAAACAAAGGCTCAACATCACCAAGAATACCTGATTCCTGCCATTCAACCTTTAACCACGGCGGATTCCCAAGAATCACATCAAAACCGCCCTTTTCCAAAAAAACATCAGCAAACTCAAGTTCCCAGTGAAGAAATCTTTTTTCAAGAGCTATTTTATTTACAAGCCTTAATCTTTCTGATTTTTCAAAAAGCTTTGCTGTATTTACAAATTTTTCATTTAATTCAAAATTAAGCTGCTCCGCCTTTTTTTCATCCAAATCCGGAAAAAAACTTGTCTGCTCCAAATCATTTTCATAATTACTGGTTCCAAGAAGAATTAATGAAAGTTCATTATAAAACTCTTTTCTTGACGGAAGAAGGTTTGATTTTTCAATTGGCCAAAACCATAATGAACACCAGTAATCCATAACAAGTTTAAGTCTTTTGTAAGTTCCAGAACCTGCTGAGCCGTCATTTACAAACTCTTTATGAAATATATTGTCTTTTTCATGGGTAAAAGTATGTTTTTTATCTTCGGGTATTTTGTTTCCAAATATATCTATTTTATCTGTGGTTCTTTTTCTTATCTGAGTTAAGTTTTTTGCATGGCGAATCCACAAATTATCAACAGCATCAGAAAAGGTTTTTAAAAGCTTTATTTCATTTTCTTTTAAAGGCTTAATAAAATCTGTTTTCCAGTCTTTTATTTCTTTAATATTTTCCTTTGCAAGAGTGTTTATGACTTTATCTTTGTAATCAGACATTCCTTTGTCAGGCAAAAGAAAATGATAAATCAAATCTTTGTCCCTTTTATCCCTGAAACCTCTTTTTAATGGAGAAATATCAAGCCATAATTCATCTGAATTATCTTTCTTTTTTAAATTTGAAACATGGAAACAATTTGCTGATGCTCCAATAAGAGAATTTCCGCACACAAGCTGCATTCCAAACCAGGGAACAAAACCTCCGGGATGGATGGTATTAAGCCATAAAGATACTTCTGCAAGCTCAACTGCAACAGGATTTAAATCAACTCCAAATACATTGTTGTCTGCAAGAAAGGTTTTTACCTTTTGTTTTTCAAGCTTAAATTCATCGTGTGGAATTGTAGTGCCAAGTTCTTTTTGCTTGAGCTTTAAATAATATTCTGCTGTCTGGTTTACAGCTTCATTTAAAAAAGCAGCACTTCCCATGGCAGGCTCGCAAATATATGTAGATAAAATCTCATCTGCTGTTTTATTTTTTAGAGCTTCCTTTAAAGCAAAGTGAACAAGACACCGGGTTAAAACTTCAGGAGTATAATATGATGCAGATTTTTCCCTGTCTCTTCCTGCAAGTCTGTAAATAAAACTTCCTTTTAAATATTTTTTTAAAGTGCCGTCATTATTAAATACTTTTTCATCTTTATTGTATTTATCAAGGTCTTGTTCCCCTACAAAATATGCAGTATCAAGTTCATTGTATTTATCTTTTGCTTTTTTAACCTCATAAAGGTCTTTTTCAGCAAAAAATCCCTGGTATGATAAAAGAGCTTCATAAACAGCTCCAAGCTGGTTTATTCCAAGGTTTGAATATGAAATTCTCCCGCTTCTTTGATTTTTACCGTTTTTAGGTCTTGTTACAGACATGTTTTTAATGATTTTTTGAAGAACTTTGTTTCTGAATTTTACCCTTTCAAGAATTTTTGTTCTCTCAGGGTCAAAAAGATGACTTTTTAAGGGTGTTATTTCAAAAAGATGCTTAAGTTTTTTATTTTCATAGTCAAATTTAAACTCTTTTGGATTAAAACCATTATAAACAAGGCCAAAAAGTGTTTTTATTGAATGATGGATATAATAGCCTTCAATAGATTCTTTTGTGGTAAGTTTTTTCATTTCAAGGTCTCTTAAAGACTCAAGACTGTATCCAAGCCTGTAGGCATCTGATTTCATGGGAGAATATCCAAGCTCCGGCCTTGACTCTATATAAAATAGAAATAAAAGGCGGTACATATATCTTAAACACTGCCTTGACAGCTCTTTTGAATCTATTGTTTCATCATAAATTTTTTCCCTTTTTACTTCCCTTAAATAATAAACAGCCTCATTTCCAAGGTCTTCTATTGCTTCCCTTAATGCATATTTAAGGTCTTGTGAAACAGCAAAGGCATTTTTGTGTGAATTTTCATCAAGTGTATCAAGAAGTGAAAGTCCGTCATCCGGTGCTATGGAATCCTTTGATAAAAGAGCTGACAAGGATTTAAGAGCCAAATCATCCTTTCTGTTAAAAATTTCCTTTAAATCAAAGGTAAGACATTTTTTCTCATTCCATTTTGTGCGATCTATAAGAGCAATATTTTCCATTGATGATAAAATTATCCATCTTGGAGCTTCTTCCATGGAAAAAATCTTTTTTGAAACTAGTTCTTCAATTATTAAATCAGGGATTATAATTTCATTGTCTTTTAAATCATCAAATCCGTTTTTTATAAAAAGCTCTTTTTTTATATTCCTTTCAAACAAAGACAGATTTTCATTTGAATCATTAATTGTTTCGATTATCCACAAAAGAGGTGCACCGCTTTGTTTTGAAACTTCAGATACAAGAGGAATACTTGTTTTATCTTCTAAAACCTGAGGCTTAAAATCAGGTTTATATCCAAGGGATGAAAAAAAATTTATTAAAAACTCCCTTTGAATGGATATTTTTTCAAAAATATCTTTTTCTTTAAAAAACAAATCAAGATTTTTGAAAAACGATTTTGAAAGGGTTTTTATTTTTTTGTGGGGAGGCTTAATATTTTCTTCCTGGTCAAGACTTGTCCATTTGGAAAAAAGCTCTTTTAAGTCACCTTCAAGAATTGCCATGAGGTAGTGATGGGAGTAAAATTCATTTTCATTGTTTATGCCTGCAAGATCAATAGCCATATTATAAACCTCCGTAAAGCACAGCAATAACCTGAATAAAAGGTTGATCCTCAATTGTCATGGTATCTTTAATCCATGACTGATAATCTTTGAAATCTGATTTTACCTTTCTTTTTCTTGCTTCCTTGTCAAAACCCTTAAAAAGCTCAAGCTGTTCAAACTTTTTATTCTCAAGTTTTTGAAGCTCTTTTAATTTTAAATCAAGCTGAGCTTTAATATCTGATTCAAATTCTTTTTTATGGGTTAAAAGCCAGGTTTTCATTTTTTCCACAGCTTCACCAAGAAAAGATGAAAGCTCATCTGTATCTATATTTTTGTTTGTATTTGGAAAATTGTTTTTATCCGGGTTAATCAGTTTTGATATGGATTCAAAATCCTTTATCTCTTTAAAGGATTTATTTTTAAAACAAATTCCTGCCCACTTTTGAAAAACAGGCTGACCTTTTCTGTTTGGAAAAAGTCCTGATAATATAAAAATATTTTCATTTTTATTTAATATTGATGATGCGTCTATAACCGGAGCAGAATGTCTTTTTAATGAAGATATAATTTTATCTTCCATCCATTTTACAACAGGATTCATTTCCCAGAGATAATGTATTCCAGGCCATGTTTTTTCATCTTTTCTGCTCTTTTTTATATTTTCAATAATTATTTCTTTATCTGCACAAAGAACAAGTTCATTATCAGGTGCTTTTGGTCTTATTTCTGATGGATAAAATTTAAATCTCTGCAAAAGATCATCACTTGCTTTTAAGTCTATTCTTTTTTCATCATCATAAAATTCTGCCTTGATTTTTTCTTTGTTTTGTCTTTCAAAAAATATTGCCTGCTTTAAAAACTCATAATCGCTTTTAAAAAGTGAAGGCATTGAAGATATATTAATTTCTGCATCTTCTCCAACAACAGGTTCTTCTTCAAATAAAAGAGCTAATGGATTAAATTCATCTTCGCCTGAAAGCTCATCTTCAAAATCTTTTGCAGATTTTCCCTCAGAAATTGCCCTTGCTGTTATCTCTTCTTCAAGCTCTGAATCATAAACCTTGAAAAATTCTGCCGGGTCACCAATGTTTTTTACAGTTTCTTCATCTTTTTGAATGAGAAGCTCTAAAATTCTTGTATCGCCTTTTATTTTTTTATTTTCACTCCGGGTTAAAAAATAAGCAATTTTTGGAATTTTTTCCTGGCCGTATCTGTCTATTCTTCCGTTTCTCTGCTGAAAAACCATTAAAGACCATGGAATATCAAAATGAATCATTTTATGGGAAAGGTAGTGAAGGTTTATACCTTCTGATGCTACATCAGATGCTATCATAAGCCTTACAGGGGATTCTGTTATTCCAAAATCTTCAACAGCTTTCTGCTGCTCAATATCTGAAAGCCCTCCATGAAGTATGGAGATTTGATTTTCTTTTAATTTAAGATCTGTTTTAATATTTTCAGAAAGAAATTTCAGAGTTTCAATTCTTTCTGTAAAAATTACAAGCCTGTCTTCCTTATCTTTACCTGTCCATGCAAAACCTGAATCTTTATCCTTTATAAAAGAGATGAGTTTTTGATATTTTGAAAAACTTTCTTTATCTATATCTTTTACAAGATTTAAAAGGTTTTTGAGTTTTTCAATATCATTTGAAAAATCCTTATCATCCTTTTTTTCAAGTTTTTTTATTCTGTTTTTTATTGATGATGCACATGCCAGAGGACTTGAAAAAAGAGCCTTTTCAAGGGTTACTTTAAAAAGTATGCTTTTTGCATTTTTATCATTTGAATTTTTATCAATGGATTCAAAATTAATTTTTGAAAGATAATCAAAAGCAGACTCTTCTTTTTCACAGGCTATGGAATCAATTTTTAAAATTTGTCTTTCTTTAAAGGAATTTTTAACCTGGTTTAAAATATCTTTTTTAAATCTTCTTATATAAAGACCTTTTATATCTTCAGGCCCGTAATTATCAGGATTGGCTATGGCTGTTTTATCAAGCATATTCATAAGACTTGCAAAGCTTGAGGCCTTTCCGTCATGTGGTGTTGCTGAAAGCATTATTAAAGTGTCTGATCTTCTTGATAAAAGAGAAGCAAGCTTTGCCCTCTGGGAATAACCATTGCCGCGTTTTGCAACATTGTGTGCTTCATCTATTACAATTATATCCCACCAGGCATTTTCAATATAATTTCTGTATTCCATGCTCTGTTTAAGCGTATCTATGGATATGATGGATTTATCGTAATAATAAAACGGATTGTGATTTGTCGGAATTTCCTGTCTTATTTTTTGAATTGCAACAGAATCAAGTCTTGTGAGCGGAATGGAAAACCTTGACCAGATTTCTTTTTGAAACTGGGTGAGCATACTTTTTACTGTAAGGACCAAAATTCTTTTGCCCTTACCTCTTTTTATTAGCTCTGTTAATAATATTCCTGCTTCAATTGTTTTTCCAAGACCTACTGCATCTGCAATAAGAATTCTCTGTCTTGGCTGCTTTAATGCCTGAACAGCAGGATCAAGCTGGTATGTAACTTCATCCATTGCAGCTTTATGGCCCGCATATATTTTTTCATCAGTTGGCGGTGATTTTCTTAAAAGACTTTCAATATATAAAAAAGACCCAATATGATTTGGTGTTTCGTCTGGTACAAGTTCTGTAAGAACAGGATCAAGGAGCTTAATATCTTTATCTATTTCTGTTAAAAAAACAGCTTCCTTATCTTTTACTATTTCTGAAACACCTGTAACATTAAGCCTGTATCCGCCTGTTATTGTATTATCAACACTTCTTACAAGCCACTGTGCATCCCTTATTTCAACCCTTGCTCCGGGTGCCGGAATAAAATCTAAAAATCCCATTAAGTTTAATCCATGAGTAATTTTTTGTTTTTGATTAAAACCTAAATTGAGCGATTTTCAAGTTTGCTGCATATACAAGGCAAATTGTATCAGGCTATACTTTTGCTATGCGTGATACAATTTAACGCAGTAGATGCGGCAAAATTGAAAAGCCCGCAGGGTTTCATGTTTTTAAATATAATAAGCTTGATTCATTAAAAATTTCTTAATTTAAAAATAGGAAACGCTCAACTTAGGTAAAATACTTTTTGCTTATTAGTTATCTAGTTCAATTATTAACTGCATTCAATACAAATTTTAAATAAAAAAAAAGTATAATTAGTTGCCGAATGAAAAAGGCCTTTTTGCCCTTTTCTGAGTCAGATGCAAAATTTAATCCTCAAAATACTCAATGTATCCTAAAGGTTAAATTTCTCATCTTCCTTGAACTGAACAAAAAATTCTCGTTTTGGCCAATCACTAATTAATAAGAATATGGCAAAATTTTTAGTGAGTATAAATTAATTTGTATTCTTAATAAAAGTTTCTGAGGATTTTTAAATGCTAAACAAAATCAGGATAAAGCCTATTCATACAATCAGGACAAAGACCGTGGCTGAGTTCAGCATCAGAATGCTCCAAAAGATATTCTTCAAGCTGAGTCCAGTATCCTTTGTCATCTCTTATTTTTTTGCAGGATGCACATATTGGAACAATGCCTTTAAGGGTTTTGATTTCATTTAAGGCTTTTTCGAGTTTTTTTATAAGCTCTTCTTTTTCACGCTCTGTTTTAATTCGTTCAGTAATATCGTAAATAATTGAAAAAAGATATTTTTTGCCGTTTAAAGGCATAGGACCGGAATATACTTCAACATCCCTTATTTCACCTGAAAAAAGCCTGTGCTTAAAAAGAAAATATTGTCTTTTTTCTTTTTTGGCTTTTTCCATTTCTGATTTTATCTGCAGTGGTGTTGAAATATTGATTGAATAGATTTTCCTGAATTTAATAAAAAGGCCTGAAAACAATTCTTATCAGGCCAAAATTTAAAAAATGAACTATAGTCAACAATACCCTTTTTTTACTTCTTCTCCAATAATTTTTATTCCTTTTTCTACTTTTTTTGCATCCTGGGAATATGTAACCCTTATGCATTCATTTCTGTGCACCCATGAATCATCATCAATTCCAGGGAAAAAATATTTTCCGGGAACAACAATTACTCCCCTTTCTTTAAGTCTTTCATAAAGCTCATAAGTGGTAATTTTTAAATCCTTAAACCACAGCCACAAAAAAATTGCACCTTCAGGCTTGTGAATATAATAATTTGTACCTTCAAGTTCTTTGTGAAAAAGCTTAACCGCTGCTTCTGCCTTGTTTTGATAATAGGGTTTTATTACATTTGAAGAAAAAGAGTTTATTTCATTATTTTTTATTAAATCAAGAGCCATCATTGGCCCAAATGAACCTGGTGCAAGATTTACAATTGCATTTATTCCTGAAACAGCTTTTATAATTTCTTCATCTGCTATGATAATTCCTGTTCTTGCAGCAGGAAGACCAAACTTTGAAAGACTCATGCACAAAATCATATTTTTTTCAAAAAAAGGCCTGGCCTTTGTAAAAATAATATCCGGGAACGGAGTACCATAGGCATTATCTAAAATAAAAGGAATATCGTGTTTTTGAGCAAGCTCGGATAGTTTTTTTACTTCTTCATCTGTAATAACATTTCCAGTCGGATTTGTCGGTCTTGAAACACAGATTGCACCAACATCAGGAGTAATTTCAAGGGAGTCAAAATCAACCCTGTATTTAAAGGTCCTGTTTTCTAAAAAATCAATTTTTGGCTTAAATGATACAAAAAAATCATTGCAAAGACCTGCGTCAGCATATCCAATATATTCAGGTGCAAGTGGAAGAAGAATTTTCTTTTTGGTTCCGTCTTCCATTTGGCCTGCAAACATATTAAACAAAAGAAAAAAAGAAGACTGGCTTCCGTTTGTTAGAGCAATATTTTTTTCTGTAAGATTCCACAGAAATTCTTTATTGAGCATGGATGCAAGCTCTTTTATAAATTCCTTTTCGCCCTGTGGAGGATCATAAATTCCTGTAAGTCTTCTGAACTCACCATGATCTAAAACAATTTTTTCAAGTCTTTTTTTAAGTGCATCTTCAATTTCAGGAACATGGCCCGGATTTCCTCCGCCCATCATTATCATATCTTTATCTCCGGCAAGTGCATTGCCAAGATCATCCATTAATTTTAAAATTCCGCTTTCTGAAGTAAATTTTTTACCAAATGCCGATAATTTCATTTTGCCTCGCAATTGAATATATTTATATAAACAAACTTCTTTTTTATATGGTTATTATACCAGGTGTCAATCTTTGTTAAGCCATCATTATATAAACAATGTTTTAGATATTTAATTCAAAAACTTATGTCAGATTAAATATTATTACTCTTTATTTAAAATCCGGTTTTACTTTTAAAAAAAATTTTTTTTTGTTATCAAAAGAACAAATAAAACTTAAATTGAGCGAAAATTTAAAGTTCTTTAAAATTTTACAACCCTTTCTGACCAGCTTTCTTTGTTCATTTTTCGACTTTAAAAAATTCGGCTCTCTTTTCTCGATACTCAAAGCTCACCCCTAAAAAATCAAAAATTCCAAATTTAATAAATTTTAATATTTAATCAGTAAATCTGCATTTTTTTCTACAAAATTTTAAAAAATTGCAAAGACTGACTTAAAGCCCCATATGCTCAAAAACTTTTACTCTAAACATTAAAAAGGAATAAATTTAATGATTTCAAAGATAGTTAAAGAGCTTATTTCAAATAACCAGAAATTTATAAAAAATGACCTTGCACAGATTTACAATCCTTTTATTGAAAAACAAACCCCTAAAATTACACTAGTAACCTGCTCTGATTCAAGAATTTCTGCTACAGGACTTTTTGCACCAAATACAATTAACCATGTTTTCAGCATAAGAAATATTGGAAACCAGATAAGATCAGCAGAAGGTTCTGTTGATTTCGGAGTATTGAAACTTCGTACTCCTGTGCTTGTTATTCTTGGCCATACCTGCTGTTCAGCTGTGAGAATGTCTCTTACTGATTTTTCAGGCGATACCCTTGGGATATGCAGGGAACTGAGTCTTTTAAAGGAAGGTCTTCAGACCATGGAAAAAAGATATAAAACAGATGAAGACCCGATTGCATATGAAAGATATACAGAAATAAATGTTGATTATCAGGTAAAATATGCGGTTCAAAGATACAGGGAGCTTGTAAACTCCGGAGAACTTACAGTGATAGGCATGATGGTTGACCTTAACAGATCATTTCACGGTGCAACCTGCGAAGAATATATAACCAATATAAACGGTACAAGCGATATAAACCAGATAAAGCAAATGGACGCTCTGTCTGAAATCGATAACAGTCTTATTGAGGAAGTTGTAAAAACCATTGTCTAATCCTGACTGAAATTTGAAGGATGCATTTTTATTTTCTGCAAAAACACCCCAATAAAAATCAAAGTTTAAACTTTGTCTTGGGATAAACTTTTAGCTTGAACTTAAAAAAAATAAAGCCTATTTCTTTTAAAAGAAACTCAATGATTTTTAAAAAAAATCTATAGTACAAAAATTTAATGGGGGAATTAAATGCAGGAACAAACATCACAATCTTCAAATATAATAAATTCAGAATTAAAAAAAATGTATGAAAAAGAAACAGTTCTTGAACTTTCAAACAGATCTAAAGGAACAATTGCCGCATATATTATTGATTATATCCTTCTTGTCCTTTTATCTCCAATTTATTCAAAAGCACCAAAGGCAACCATTGCAATAGGCATTTTATTTTTTGTAATGATATTAATAAAAATTTATTCTGCAAAAAAAACGCCCTTAAAATATCATGAAAATCCTGGCTTCTGGTACGGCCTTTTTTTATTTCAAATATATCTTGGTGCAATTTCAATTTCGACTTTTATAATTCTTTCTCTTGTTGTTTTTGGATTAAATGAGTACTCGCTTTTATTTTTACTTCTATCAGGTGGAATGGCAGCTGGAGCAACATCTTCAATGGCTCCAAAATTTTCTGTGGCATTTATATTCAAGGCAATTGTTATGCTGCCTGTTGTAATCTGGGGGGTTATGCAAGAACAGCAGGTAACATACTCCCTGTCAGCTCTTTTTCTACTTTTCTTTGTGATTCTTCTTTCAGTTTCAAAAAAAAATACAAACTGGTACTGGCTTGGAATATTGCAGCAGGATCAAATTAAGCAGCAAGGCAAAAAACTTAAAAGAATATTTGATAATCTAAAAAAACGCTCAACCAATCTTGAAAATTCATCGTCTGAACTTGCAGAACTCTCCCATGAAATAAGCAGTTCAATCTCTTTCCTTTCTCAAAAAGCTTCGCAAATTAATTTACAATCTGAAAATATGAGTAAAAATATTGTATATGCTTCAAATAAAATGGATGAAACCACTTCAAATATAAATGCAATAGCAGCTGCACTAGAACAAATGACTGCAACAGTTTCTGAAATTTCAAAAAACACCCAGTCAGCAAACGATACAACTGCAATTGCAGCAAAAAAAGTTGAAACTGCTGCAAAAAATCTTGATGATTTGCAAAACGGAGCAAATGCTATTGGAGAAATTACTGAAATGATTTCATCAATAGCAGACCAGACAAATCTTTTGGCTCTTAACGCAACAATTGAGGCTGCAAGAGCAGGAGAAGCAGGAAAAGGTTTTGCAGTTGTAGCAAACGAAATCAAAGATCTTGCATCACAATCAGCAAAATCAACTGAAAAAATAAATGAAACAATTAAACAAATGCAGAAATCAACTAAGCTTACAACAGAATCAATTAAAGAAGTACTCAAGGTTGTTACAGAATCAAATGAAATGGTTTCAACAATTGCAGCAGCCGTAGAAGAACAGTCTGTAACAACAAAAGAAATTTCTGACAACACAGAACTTGCATCATCTGGAATGCACGATATAAATTCAAAAGTCCAGGAAAACGCCAATACAATAACAAATATAAATAATGAGCTTGGACAAATAACCAAATCTTTGGAAGAACTAGGACTTGGCAGCAAAAAACTTGACACAAATGCAGATGCCATTAAAGAACAAGCAGCAAAAATGAATGCTCTTACCAAAGAATAAATTTTTTAACTGCTCACTTTAAATTGGAACGGTGGCTGCTTTCTTTCTAAGCCTCATTATTGTTAATGCTCTACGGCATGAGATAAAAAAGTCTATTTTGTGATTGGCCGAAAACGAGAATTTTTTGCTCAGTTCAAGGAAGATAAAAAATTTAACCGCAGGAATACACGGAGTATTTGAGGATTAAATTTTGCCTCATTTATTTTAAGGCTGGCCAAACAAAAAACAATCCTTGAGAAAACAAAATAATGGCAGACTAATTGCTTAATTAATGTTCAAAAATATGTACTTTTGAGTATTTTTGATACACTATAGCGTGTATTATTTACTCATTGTGTAAAAAATATACACTTTTAAAAGGTTGAAATTTTGGAAAAAAAAATATCTTTTTTAGTAATTGTGGGAATGATTGCTATTTTAGGTGCTGTTTTCACATATATTACTTACAGGGATCTAAACAATAAAAAAGATCACTTAAGAAAAATAATGATAAACAGAGGCGAGGCAATAATAGATTCCTTTGAAGCTGCATCAAGGGAAATTTCAAGCGGTGACTACAGAAGAAAATTCTGGATTCAAAAACTTCTTATAGAAACATCAAGACTTACAGCAGTAAAATATATTTTCATTTCATCTCCTGAGGGAAAAATCCTTGCCAGAAGCAATATTGCAGACACAAATTATGCAGAGCTTGAAGACTTTGCCAAATCAAAAAAAGCAAACAAAAATCTATCATGGGAACTGCTTATAAAACCTGAATCTGAAACCCTTTTGCTTTATAGAAAACTCTCACCTTCTTTTATGCCGGACAAATATGAACCAAAAGATCCAGATTCCCTGAGAAAACACCATGAAAGAATGAACCGGATGCATAATATGGGAATGGAAAAACCCCAGGGGCCTGTAATAAGATTTTTTTACAGAGACAGTGAAATTTTACAGTACAACCCAAAAGACTTATCAATTTTTATGGCTCTTGACATGGATATGGTCTATCAGTCAAATCTCACAAGCAATGAAGAAACAATCTATACCGGAATAATGCTTTTTTCACTTTCCTGTGCAGGAATTTTTCTTCTTTTTTTCATTCAAAATTACAGATCTGCAAAAATTTCACTTGGCCGTGCAAAAAAATTTACCGGAGCAGTTATAGATGCCATGCCAGCAGGATTTATAACAACAAATATTGAAGGTGAAGTAATATCATTTAATAATGCATCTCTTAAAATCTTTGAAAGTCCGGAAAAAATTGAGGAATTTACATCAAACCTAAAAAATGAAACAGACTTTACAAACACTATTCAAGGACAAACAAAGGATATTGAAATAACAATCAGCCTGCCAAAATCAAAGAAACACCTTGATATCAACATATCTTTCATAAATGCAGGTGCAGATGAAAAACCAGGTTTTCTCATTCTTATAAAGGATGAAACAGAAAAAAATGCCTTAAAAAAAGAAATTGCACTAAATGAAAGACTTGCAACTGTAGGAAAACTTGCAGCTGGTGTGGCCCATGAAATCAGAAATCCATTAAGCTCTATAAAAGGCTTTTCAACCTGTATAAAAGAAAATCCTGAAAACTTCCCCCAGAGTATACAAATTTCTAACCTGATTATTAATGAAGTTGAAAGACTTGATAAGGTTGTTGGCCAGCTCCTCGACTTTGCAAGACCAATAAATCTTATAAAAGAGCCCGTAATATTATCTCACCTGCTTAATGAAACCATTCAACTTATTGAACGGGAAGCCATTGAAAAAAATATTGAAATAATAAGGTCTTTTGACAACAGCATAACAATCGAGATTGACAGAGATAAAATTAAACAGGTCTTTCTAAACATTTTATACAATGCTTTGGAAGCAACAAACCAAAAAGGCAAAATTACAATTGAACTAAAATCAGATGATGATAAAAACATTTTAAAATTTTCTGATTCAGGCACAGGAATTTCTGAAGATGCAATGCCACACATTTTTGATCCCTATTTTACAACAAAGCCTACTGGAACAGGAATAGGGCTTGCCATATCAAGAAATATACTTTTAGCACACAATGGAAAGATTTATGCTGAATCCTCAAAAAATTCAGATACTATTTTTTATATTGAGTTCCCAAAGGAAAAATAAAAATGGACAAACCTTTAATTTTAATTGTTGATGATGACAACTCACACAGAACAATGCTCTTAACCCTGATAAAAGGCTGGGGATATAATGCTGAAAGTGCCTCTGACGGTGATATTGCCGTTAAAATGGTAAAAGAATCAGCATTTGATCTTATTTTAATGGATATTAAAATGATCAAAATGTCTGGAATTGAAGCACTTGATAAAATCCAGGAAATAAATCCTTCAATCCCTGTTCTTATAATGACAGCCTATGCTTCAGTTGATACAGCAGTAAGTGCCATGAAAAAAGGAGCTTACGATTATCTCACCAAACCACTTGATTTTGACAAGCTCAAAATAACCATGACAAGAGCCATGGAGCATATAAGCCTTAAAAAAGAAAATCTTGCCTTAAAAGAAAATCTTGGTGAAATCTTTAACAGAAATAAAATTATTGGAAAAAGCAAGGCAGTAAAAGATGTTCTTCAGATAATAAAAAATTCTGCACCAACTGAGGCAACAATTCTTATTACAGGGGAATCAGGAACTGGAAAAGAACTTGCAGCAGGTGCAATCCACTATAACAGCCATAGAAAAAACGGGCCATTTATAAGGGTAAACTGTGGTGCTATAACAGAAACACTTATAGAATCTGAACTTTTTGGACATGAAAAAGGTGCTTTTACAGGAGCCTTGCGGCTGAAAGAGGGGAAATTTGTCCAGGCTCAGCATGGCACAATTTTTTTAGACGAAATCGGTACCATGCCCATGAATATGCAGACCAAACTTTTAAGAGTTCTTGAGGATAAAAAAGTTGTCCGGGTTGGAGGCGAAAAAGAAATTCCACTTGATGTAAGAGTTGTTGCTGCAACCAATGAAAACCTTTCATCCCAGGTCGAAGAAAGTAAATTCAGGGAAGACCTTTTTTACCGGCTTAATGTTGTAAACATAAATCTTCCTCCACTTCGTGAAAGGGACGGAGATATTCCTCTTCTTGCAAATTTTTTTCTTGAAACATCAGCCAAAAAAAACAGAAAACAAATTTCAGGATTTTCACCTGAAGCAATGGCAAAACTTGTAAGATATTCATGGCCAGGAAACATAAGAGAACTTGCAAACTCTGTTGAACGTGCTGTTATCTTAGCAAAATCAGACTTCATTGAAAAAAATGACATAATTACAGGTGAAGAGTATTTTAAAGAAAAAGAAACAACAATTAATTCAGATGAATTTAAGGTTGAACCTTTAAAGGAAATAGAGAAAAAAGCAATAATTCAAACACTTAAATCACTTGACAACAACAAGAGTGCAGCAGCAAGAGAACTTGGAATAACAAGAAAAACCCTTCACAAAAAAATTAAGGAATATAAAATTGATGAATAAATCTGTAATAATTGGCAGAAAAGGAAAATTCCCTTCAAGAAAGATGGGAATTTTAACCTTTAGGATAGATTGAGTATTTTAAGGATTAAATTTTGAATCTGACTTTAGAACAGACAAAACAGGCCGTTTTCGTTCAGCAACGAATTAACAGCTGAACTGAAACTGTCTTTTTTGCCCGATTATTAATTATATTTTTTTAAAATTGCCCAATTTAGTTAAAATTGGTATTAAGATTAAACATTTTTGATTGACAAGTCTCACGTAACACCAAAACAAAACTATGGAATGATAGGAAATGGGCATAGCTTACACCGACCGGAATTTATAAAAAATATTAGTAACAAGGAAATGCTTTTTGGCATGCTACAACCTGGCTAAGGCCCTTAACTTCCTAAAAAAATATAAATTTCTTTATTTATTACTTTGAAACCATTTGGAACACGCATATGAAAAAAAATTTTTTATTTGGTCTGCTTTTTTTAATTTTCTTTTCATGTTCATCAAAAAACACAAATCAAGCCCCTGAGCTTTTATCCCAGGCAGATCAGCGTCTTGTAAGAGGCAATGAGCTTTTACAGCAGGGAGACTATGGTGAAGCTGGAATTAACTTTTTAAAATCATATACAGACTACTCTCTTTCAGATGATCTTATTGGGTGTGGAGCAAGCCTTACAGGACTTGGTATTGCTCTTTTCAATCAAAGCAGAAACTCAGAAGCAGAGCTGGTATTTAAAAAAGCTGAAAAATATTTTGAATCTTCTAAAAATTTTGAAGAACTTTCGTGCTTTTATGTTACAAAAGCTCTTATCTTAATTGAAAATCAAAAATATGACAAAGCACTAGCTCTTTTAAATCAAGCTAAAGAAAAAGGCACACATGATCAAAGAATTATGCCAGCCATTGCCCTGATCTGCCTTAAAACCCAAAAAACAGATGAAGCAAAAATTTATTTAACAAATAAAAACGACTCTTCTTTTTATTTTTATGTTGCAGGGCTTTTAGATTTTGAAAATAAAAATTTTGAGGACTCAAAATCAAACCTTGAAAAAGCACTTGAAATTGACAAAACCAAAGGGAATGTAACTGCTCTTGCAGCAGACCTTGAAGCATTGTCCAATCTATTCATAAAAACAAATGACAATCAAAAGGCCTCAGACTTTCTTTTAAGATCAATTAAAATTAATATCCTCACAAATAAAATTGCCAAAGCCAACAAGCAAATTGAGCGGCTAAAGCAGATTTCACCTGATAAAACCCATGACATGAACGTTGAAAATTTTTTTATTGAACTTTGGATGAACAGATAAAACAGGAATTATAAATGGAAAACCTTACTCAAAATGAACCTGAAATTCAAAATATTACTTATTTAGAAAAAAATGGGAAAAAATATACAATAATAGGCACAGCCCATGTTTCAAAAAAAAGTGCAGAACTTGTTAAAAAGACAATAGATGAATTAAAACCTGACACAGTCTGCGTTGAACTTTGCCAGTCAAGGTTTGAATCCATAAAAAACCAGAAAAAATTTGAAGATACAGATATAATTCAAGTAATTAAAGAAAAAAAAGTATATCTTCTTCTTTCAAGTCTCATACTTTCAGCCTTCCAGAAAAAAATTGCCGATAAAATGGAAATAAAGCCAGGACAGGAAATGATAGCTGCAATTGATGCTGCTGAAAAATCAGGTGCTAAAACTGTTCTTGCTGACAGGGACTTGCAGATAACACTTAAACGTGCATGGAAAAGCATGGGTTTCTTTGAAAAAATCAAAATTATTTCCCAGCTTATCTTTGCAGCAGGTTCAGATGAAGAAATATCTGAAGAAGAAATTGAACGGCTTAAAAATTCTGATGTTTTGGAAACCCTTCTTGATGAAATAGGCAAAAGTCATCCAAAGCTTAAAAACGCTCTTATAACAGAAAGAGATAAATACCTTTGCCACAAAATTAAAACTTCCCAGGGCGAAAATATTGTTGCTGTTGTAGGGGCCGGCCATGTTCCAGGAATCAAAGAATACTTTGACAAGGAAGTTGAAATTGGGCCCCTTGAAGAGCTTCCTCCTCCAGGAAAATTTTTAAAGTTCTTTAAATGGGGAATCCCTGCATTAATAATTTTACTTATTTGTGCAGGTTTTTTTGTTGGAGGTAAATCAACAGGCTCTGAAATGATAATTGTATGGATAGGACTGAATGCTCTTATGGCAGGAATAGGAGCACTGCTTGCTTTTGCACATCCTGTAACGATAATTACGGCAGCTGTTGCAGCTCCGTTTACATCTCTTAATCCAATGGTTGCTGCAGGCTGGGTTTCAGGGCTTACCGAGGCTATTCTAAGAAAACCAAAAGTCAAAGACCTTTCAGAACTTTCAAATGACATAACAAGCTTTAAAGGATTTTGGAAAAATAACCTTACAAGAATTCTACTTGTTGTTGTTTTTACAAACATTGGGAGTTCAATTGGAACTTTTGCTGCTTTTCCGTTTTTTTTAAAAATAATGGGACAATAAATTTTTTGGGTTAACCACGATCAGAGCATTTTTAGAGAAATATAATATTGAATTTCCTTCATAACAGTTTCGTGGTTATCTATAAATTTGAACCCCATTTTTGCTGTGTCTTTTCTATTATCAATATTTTTCCACCTAAGCTCAGAGTTTGGAGTTATTATTACAGGCTCTGAGGTCTCATCAGGGGTTAAAATAAACTGAGTTTTTACAATTGACTTTAAAGTCATTTCAGATAAAGAATTATTTGCAACCGAATTTAAAACAATACCAAATCCACCTGTTGAAATATCAGCTAATTCAAATATCTTGCCTGAAGCAAAAAGGCCGCCTTCATAATAAATATATAAAACAATGCTGTCTTTTTCTCCTATTTTATATCTAAGCTCCCTTCTCAAATTCACTTTTTTTGGATCATCTTCATATAATACAGTAAATTTGTCATTAAGCGACATAGGCATAATTATGTTTTTGTCTTTTTCAATTACAGATTTAAAGGCATATCTGTAAATCCCGTCATGACTTTCTGTAACACAGCTTAAAACAAACTTATTTTTATAAAGACTCAAATCAAATCCAGGTTCAAGGTTTATGAGGTGAACGATTTTGCGGTCAATGTCAGCTGACTCAATTTTTGCATTGATAACTTTTTTTTTCATATCTTTAGTTAAAAATATAAGCTCAGCCATTTGATTTTTATAAAAATAATTTCCAAAATTTTCTATGTATTCTTTTTTCTTTCTTATAAATAAAGGAATTAGTGCATAACTTGAGTCTGGTCTGTCAAAATATTCAGGCGAGTTAGCAGCTTCCACATAAAAATGGTACCTGCCCTCTTCTTTTATTGAAAAACTGCAAAAATTTTTAGTTGTCCATTCAGATTCAAGAGGAAAAATATAGGCATGGGGATTTTTTTCAAGTGTGCTTTTTTTATAATAATATCTATAATATATATCTTCAGCTGATTCAGAAACAGCTTTGACATTTATTGTTATTTTATTTGAAGGCACAAAATTGCCATTTACTGTAACTGACAAAATATCAACAGGCGACTGGTTAAGGTCACACATTAAATGCTCACTGGCATTTAAAAACCTTTTGTTTTTTTCTTGTAGATCAGGGTTAAAATCCGTTGACGAAAACCATAAAGCAAATTTTTCAAGCCCTTTTTCCTTGTTGAGTTTCTTTTTTATTCCTTCATAACTATCAGATGTTATAATTTTGGAATCAAGTCTTACATTCAATGCTTGAATGATCTGATCTGCAAGCAAAATAAAAGATGAACCACCAATTCTAATGATCGATTTAGGCATTTTTACACACATTACAAGAAGAAATTTCTTTACATACTCATATTCAAAATTTGCCTCAGAAACCTTATAATCCCTGACATCAAAAATAATATCAAGGCCATTTTCAAGCTCACGCAAAGATTTAATTGTGGTTTTCAAAAAAAAATCGGCCTGATCTTCAGATTCAATTTTTTTTATTCTTACAAAGAGTTTATTTTGATCTTTAAATTTTTTTATATAGGCTTCCATATCAATCCTTAAAATTAAATTAAAACATTATACATTTTTTTTGATTGACCGAAAACTAGGTTTTATGACTGAAACAACAAAATGAATTTTTAATAATATAAAGATGAATCATAAAAGGCAAAATGGATTTCGTATTTACAATAAAAAAAGCCCGGCAAAAAACTCCGGGCTTTAAATTAATTATTTAATTTATTCTAGAATTTGTAGGAAGCTGTCATACTGTAGCCGTAAATTTTACCTTCAGCTGTTGCATAAACTGTAGAATCTTCACCATAACTATGGTTAAGGTTTACACTTTCTCCGCCCACTTCTCTATCCATCTCAGTCTTAATGTACTGGAATGATCCGTCAATTGTCCATGAACCAAGATTTACTCCAAGACCAACAGAATAAGATTTTTTATCTGCATCTGACCATACTATATCAAAAGTTGAGTCTGGAATTGGACTTGGATCATAATAGTATCCGCATCTGAATGTAAACATGTCATTAAGAAGATACTCTATACCTACCTTAATCTGTCTTGTGCTTTCCCAGTTTCTTGGATAGATTTCTCTGTCCGTACCCAAAAGTGCCTGAATATAGGGATCTTTGATTATTACAGTCTGCTGTTCAACATTTGACCAGTTTGTCCAAACAAAGTCGCCTTCAATACTTAGTCTGTCATTTGGAGCATATCTTAAACCGAACTGAACCTGAGATGGATGATCAACATCTCCAAGTTCAATTTTTGATTTAAAATCATTATTTTCAAACGCATCGGTCAAACCATTTGATGCAAGAACACTATTAAGGGTGTTTTTTTCATTCTGTGAAAGATTTTTCAGTTCAAGATCGCCTTCAAATTCAGCATCAGCCCTGCTTCTATAAGTCAGACCAATTGTAACTGTTTCAACAGGCTTATACATTACTCCAACATTCCATGAATAGTTTACTTCATCTGTAAGATCTCCTTCAATAGCACCTGTAATGCCTGATTGATAAAGATCATATGAATTTTTATAAGTACCTGACTCAGAGCGTCCTATTGCAACACCAAAACCAAAAGAGAACTTATCACTAAATTTATATGCAATAGTAGGATTCACTACAAATCTTGTGTACCAAGATTCATATGAATTATATGCCGCAGGATTTGTAGTAGGGTCATTGGTATCATCCCACTTAAGATGCAGACCAAAAGGAGCATATGCAGCAATTCCAAAAGCAATTTTGGAATTAATAGGCATTGCAAAACCAAGGTGGGGAACTGCAAGCACATCTGATTCGTCTCTAAAATCCTTTGGTCCCATAATTGTCGAATTATCTTTTTTTACTTTATAGCCTTTTGCTTTAAGATTTGGATCCATAAAGGCTGAACCAATTGCAACACTCATAGACTCGATCTGGGTAAGTCCAGCAGGGTTATAATAAGCAGCAAAAGGATCATTTGCATACGCAGAATAAGCTCCGCCCATTGCAGTTGCTTTTGAACCAATACCAAAAGTATCAACACAGTTTGCATATACATTGGTATAGGAAAAGAAAATCATTATTATCAGTAAGGAGAAAATTAACTTTCTCATAAATAAACCTCCCGATTAATTTAAGTAATCTGTTGTCCAGGAAATAACTGCTGAATGTGCCTCTGAGGCGTAATCTGCATCCATATAACCCTCTGCTTCAGGATATTTTAATGTACCATCAGCTTTAACAACTGTTGGATCTAGCAAAAATCCATGGGGTATCCAGTTGGCAGTTTTATCTAAAGCACCTCCAAACAGATAACTCTTTGATGATTCAAAGGCTGAGTGGCTTGAAAACTCTGTAACATTAACAAATTGGCTTGAACCGCAGATATTGGCCAAAATCTGATTTGATATATTTGAAACAACTGTATCACTAAATGCAAACTGCAGAACTGTATCTGCTCTTGATGCCAAGCCACCTGCAAGAAATGAAGGATCAGCAGGGTCTACGAGAAGCTGAAGCACTCCAAGAGTTACAAAATATTCAGGAGTATTTTTTTCTATACCAAAGGCAGTAAATACAGATTTAAGTCCTTCATTTTTTACAGTATCAAAAATTGAGGCAAAATTTGCTCCGCCGACATTTAAAACTACCTTGTCAAGAACTGAAGCATTTGTATTTGCAACAACAGAACCTGTAATTGAGCCAAGTGAAAGACCTGTAAAATAAATTTTCGAAGGTGCATCAGGTGTTCCATCACCATTAATGTCAAATTTTCCAGCTTTAAGACCCTGAATAAAAACGCTCATATCAAAAAAAGACTGATAAAGATTAATTCTGTCCTGTGCAATGTTTGAAGTAAGATAATTTGAGCCTGAATCTGAATCATCATCTGGGGTTGAATCCCTGTCTCCATGAAAAGGAAGATCCATTGCAACTACAGGATGATTTAAATACTGCTGTGCAAGAGCATAACCCTGCTCTTTTATTCCGCTGAATCCATGCTGATAAACAACAACAGTGTCGCTGTAAGAGCTGCCATTGTAAACAGCATAAGGAACATCTACATCATCTGGCATCTGTTGAGCCTGAAGTTTTGCAATGCTTGCAAAATCCCATGAAGTAAAGGAATCATTGTCAACAGCCATTGAGGCAGTACGCATCGGGACAACAGATGAAGCTGAAATATATTCATTTGTAACAACCGAATAATCAAGCCCTGTAATTGTCATTCCTTCAGGATCAGCTCCTGCTGCAATTGTCTGAAGCATTACCATAAAATCACTTGTTGAAAGTGTTTTTGATGCTGTTGTAAATGTAAAAAGAGTTAAAATCTTGTCCCTTGATAAGCCCATATTTGTCAATGCATCAAATAAAGGAGCATACTGAAGCCTTATGGTTTCAAGAGATTTCATTGTTGAGCTTGCAGATGATTCATCCTGATAAAGGGGGTTGGTGCTTTTAAGTATTTCAAAAAGAGGATTTTTATTGACTTTTTCCTCAGCAGAACCTGCAAGTAAAATATTATCTATTACAGCAACAGCATACCTTGTTCCAGGGGAAAAAGGCTCACTTGGATAAATTTTAATAAAATCTCCATCCTGCATTACTATAATATCAGTTTCTGGCTGATAAGTTGACAAGTTCAAGATTAAAATACTTGCCTTTAAAGCATCAGGATTCAAAGCTGTAGCTGAACTAAGAGGAACTGCTATTGGAGTATTAGGACTTAATCCCTGGTTTCCGAGCTTATTAACAGCAGTATACAATGCAACTTTTTGAACATCTTCAACACCAGCTGTAGGAAGCTTGCCTCCAAGACCTGCCCATACAACATCATTTGGCATTGGCATAACCATTTCAGAAATGTTTGTTGAAGGCAAAAATGCTATTGCAGGAGATGAAGGGATATAAGCCTTTACAAGAGGTTTCACTACAGATTCAACAACTGTAGCTTCGCCATCTATGGAAGCTATTATTGCACTTGTATACATTGTTATTGTAGGAGGCAAATCTTTTCCTGCAGCCTTAAGATCTGCCATTGTTTCTTCAAAAGCTTTATTTACTTCAGCATCAACCTTGATTATTTTTCCGCTAAGGTTGGTAGCAAGTAAAGTCAAAGCCTGAAACTGTGCTGCTTCTCCAGAATTTAAAGACTTAAGCGAAGATTGAAAAGATTCTACAGCCAAAGCCAGCTGCATAATACTTCCTGGAACTCCTGATGCCTGAGAAATATCCGCATCCCACCAATTTTCACCAAAAACTGCTCGTAAATCAGGACTGATTCCAACAAGAGTTGTAAGAGGAGTTATATTCTTTGCATCTCTTGGTGCTAGCATAGGAAGTGCTGGTCTTTTAGAATCTATTAAAATTCCGCCTGATGTACAAAGCATTCCTTCCTTATCATCTGGTATTTTTAATGAAAAGGTTCCGTCGCTCAGACTTGAAGTTTTTGGTTCTCCGTCATCAAGGACTCTGTTTCCGTTCATATCAAGAAAAACAATGGCTCCCTGAACAGGACTTTGCACAACTTTTCCACTAGCAATACCTGAAGTATTGTGATCATCACTACAGCCAGCCATCAAAACAAGGCTTACAACTGCGGCCAGTAAACCATTAAAAATGGTCCAATTTTTTTTCATCTTTTTCCTCCTTAATAAGTCAGTAAACCAATCATGTTTGGACACAATAACATTGTTTATTTTAAAAATCCATATTTTAGTAAATAAAAATCTATCAAAGGAAAAGCATAGTGTTCCCATAAAAGACAAACAATAAAACTAAAAAATTTTATAAAAATTTAAAAAAATGATTAAATTATGGATTTTTATTTTAAAATCAAATTTGAGTAATTTTGACTTTACCATATATATAATTAAACTGCATCAGGTTATGCAGTTTATGTTTTAAAAAATTTGTAATAGCGAGTTTAGATAGTAATTAATGATTGGCCAAAAACTAAAAATTTTTGTTCATTTCAAGGAAGATAAAAAATTTATCCTTTAGGATACATTTAGTATTTTGAGGATTAATTTTTGAAGCTGACTTTAGAATGGGCAAAAAATGCTGTTTTCGTTCATCAACTATTTGAAAAAAGCTGCCTTATTAAAGGCAGCAAAAATTTTCACTGATTGCCAAGATCGTTTTTTTCTCCGCATTCAGGACAGCCCCAGGTTATACCATTGCATGTCAGAGCCCATAAATTTTCATTCATACAATGCTGGCACATTGTAAAACCACATTTTCTGCACTGCCAGGAAAAAGGTGTCGATCCTCCGCAAATACTACAGGTAAGATCCCTTGGAATTCTTCGCTTGCTTTTTCTTACATGTTTATTTGTTATATTGCCCGCATAGTCTTTTATGTTCAATTTTAATACACCTATCCATTATTACATCAATGCCGTTTTCAGTTAAAATTTTTGCAGCTTCCTGATTTTTGACTCCAAGCTGCATCCAAAACACTTTCGGTTTGAGCCTTAAAGCTTCTTCAATATGGCCTGTTACATGTTCTGAGCTTCTGAACACATCAAGAATATCAATTTTTTCATGAATAGAGTCAAGGTTTTCATGAACTTTAAGCCCAAAAATTTTTCCTCCGCCTGGTCTAACAGGAATTATTTCATATCCCTTTTCAATCAAATAATTTGAAACAATATAGGAATCCCTTTCTTTTTTAAAGCTTATTCCAAGAACAGCAATTTTTTTTGAATTTTCTAAAATATCTCTTATTTCATTATTATTTGTTATGATTTTTCCTTTTGTCATTTTATCTCCTTATTGCAGGTGCAATTATACAATGATAAAGTAATTTATTTTTTTCCATATTATAAAAATATACTAAATACTTAATTTTAGGATTCAACCAAAATGACCAAAAAAACAATTTATATTGTAGACGGAACCGCATATATTTACAGAAATTACCACGCCATAAAAAATCTTTCCACAAAGGATGGGATTCCAACAAATGCAATATTTGGATTTACCAGAACTTTAATAAATCTTTTAAAAGAAAAAGAACCCGAATACCTTGCAGTATGTTTTGATGCACGGGGAAAAACATTTAGAAATGAAATTTATGATCTTTACAAGGCAAACAGACCAGAAATGCCCGCAGATCTTGCATCTCAGATAGATGGTGTCAAAAAAACAGTTTCGGCCTTTTCCATCCCATGGTTTGAAAAAATAGGCTTTGAAGCTGATGATGTTATTGGCACAATGGCAAAAAACGCAGAACAAAGCGGTTTTAAGGTTGTAATAGTAACTGGAGACAAAGACCTGTCTCAACTTATCGGAGAAAATATCTCAATTTATGATCCAATGAAAAAAACAGAAATAACTTTAACTTCCTTTAAAAAAGACTATGGGTTTCCCCCTAATCTGCTTCCAAATGCTATGGGATTGGCAGGAGACAGTGCAGACAACATACCCGGCGTCAAAGGAGTTGGAATGAAAACTGCCGCAAAACTTATTTCTGAATATGAAACTCTGGAAAAAATTTATGAAAATATTGACAAGCTCAAAGGCAAAAAACTAGTTGAAAATCTTATAGAAAACAAAGAAAGTGCTTTTTTAAGCAGAAAACTTGCAGAAATTGAATGCAATGTCCCTTTTGAATTTGATCTTGAAAAACTTGCAAAAAAAGAACCTGAAAAAGAAGAACTTGCAAAGTTATTTAAAGAACTTGAATTTAAAAACCTTCAAAAAGAATTTTTAGATTCTACAGATGAGTTTAAAAACTCATATAAAGCCCTTCAGAATTTAGAAGATATAAAAAATATTATTGAAAAAATAAAAAAAACAAAATTTTTTGTATTTGATACTGAAACAACAAATATAAATCCTGTAGAAGCTGAACTTGCAGGAATTTCAATCTCATTTTCAGATACCGACATTTATTATATCCCAGTAAAACACGAAAATGTAAAAACTGTTCCCCTTAAAGAATTAAAAAAAGTATTAGATAATATCTTTAAAGATGAATCAATACTAAAAATTGCCCAGAATCTGAAATATGATCTTATTGTCCTGAAAAATCATGGCATTGAAATTAAAGGTAAAACCTTTGACACAATGCTTGCTTCCTATCTTCTTTCACCTGGGAGCAGATCCCAGGGTTTAACTGACCTAGCACTTGAATATCTTAATCACAAAATGATTGAATTTGACGAAGTTGTTGAAAAAGGCAAGACTTTTGATAAATCAGATTTTGATAAAGCCTTTGTTTATGCATGTGAGGATTCAGATATCACCTTAAAGCTATATAAAATTCTTGAAAAAAAGCTTAAAGAAAAAAAACTTTTAGATCTTTTTGAAAAAATTGAAATGCCTCTTGTTCCTGTTTTAGCAGATATGGAAATAGAGGGAATCTGCGTTGACAAAGACAAGCTTATTGAAATGTCAAAGAATTTTGGGCATGAACTTGAGCTTATAGAAAAGGATGCTTTCAAATCAGCAGGCCAAGAATTTAATATGAATTCTTCAAAACAGCTTGGAGAAATTCTTTTTGAAAAACTTAATCTTCCAACCCAGAAAAAAACAAAGAAAAAAACAGGGTATTCAACAGATATGTCTGTTCTTGAAGAACTTTCAAAAATACATCCTCTGCCTGAGCTGCTCTTAAGGCACAGAGAACTTTCAAAACTCAAATCAACCTATACAGATGCCCTTGTATCATTAATCAATAAAAAAACAGGCCGTATTCACACATCTTTTAATCAGACTATTACAGCAACTGGAAGACTGAGCAGCTCAAATCCAAATTTGCAAAACATTCCAATAAGGACTGAAAAAGGCAAAAAAATTAGAGAAGCATTTGTTCCAAGAAAAGACTGGATTTTGCTTTCAGCAGATTATTCCCAGATTGAATTAAGAATTTTAGCCCATTTTTCAAAGGATCCAATCCTTTTGCAAGCCTTTAGAAATGACGAAGATATTCACTCAAGAACTGCTGAAGAAGTTTTTCAGACTCTTCCAGGCATGATTAATGATGATTTAAGAAGACAGGCAAAAGCAATAAACTTTGGCATTATATATGGCATGGGATCCTTTAAACTTGCAAATGAACTTGGAATTTCAAGAAAAATGGCCCAGACTTATATAGACAATTATTATTCAAGATATAAAAAAGTCTTTGAATTTATAGAATCTGCAAAAGACGAAGCAAGACAAACCGGATATTCAACTACAATTTCAGGAAGAACAAGGCAGATTGAAGATATAAACAGCTCAAATAAAAACAGAGTAATGATGGCTGAGAGAATTGCTGTAAATACCAAAATCCAGGGATCAGCAGCTGATATTTTAAAACTTTCCATGCTAAAAACAGCTAAACTTTTAAATGAGAAAAAAATGGAAACAAAGCTTCTTCTTACTGTTCATGATGAGCTTGTTTTTGAGCTCCCTCCTGATGAAAAAAATGAAGCAATGGAACTTTTAAAAACTTCAATGGAAAAAATTGTTAAGCTTGATGTCCCGCTTAAAATTAATATTGCTTCAGGCAAAAACTGGTCTGAGGCACATTGATTTTTTTATTACTGCTAATGTTTTGCTCCTGCTCCCAAGCAGTTCATTGATGGGAGCAGCATAGTTTAAGCATTCTTTTTTTTTCACAATCTTCTAAATAGTGATTGGCCGAAAACAAGAATTTTTTGTTCAGCAACTAAATACAAGCCGTGCTCGATTTCCATTGTAATCCTTTTGCTCATTATGATTAAAACTTAATTTTCATCTTCTTTTTCTTCACTGTTTCCAGTGTATTCAATATTGTGAACAGTGTCATAAATTCCTTTGTAAACCTTTTGAAAATTCTCATGAAAAGCTGCTGGAGAAACCCTTCCTACTTCAATATATTTTACTATAACTTCCTTTGCAGCTTTTAAAATCTGCTCATCAATTTTTGTCATTTTTTACTCCATAACCTTATTTTATTGTAAATTTAAATTATAATTTTTACTTTGGCACTAAATAAAAAAACAAGTTTCAGTCAATAACTACTTATACTTAAAGATTTTTACAACAATTTAAATTGTTGGACATAATTAAAAGAATACTTTAACATTTAAAAAAGCTTAATCAAAAATATTGTTTATTACTAACTTTGCTTTCAATACTAGAAGAAATCAAATCATATCCCCAATTTAAACCGGAGTTTTTTTTAAAGATATGAATATAATCATTGCAGAAGACAATCCTGTTTCATCAAAACTTATGCAAAAAATGCTTAGTAAAAAAAATTATAATTCCTATATAGCCAAAGACGGAAAAGAAGCTCTTAAACTTTTAAAATCAACAAAAAGCAGAATCATAATATCAGACTGGATGATGCCTGAAATGGACGGAATCAGTCTTTGCAAAGAAATAAGAAAAAATTTTTCATCTCCATATATTTACATCATTCTTTTAACTTCAAAATCAGATATAGAAGACACAGTTTCTGCATTTGATGCAGGAGCAGATGATTATATTATAAAACCATTTAATCCAAAAGAACTTGCTGCAAGAATACTCGCAGGGAAAAGAACCATAGAACTCCAGGACAAATATGAAAAAGCAACTGTGCAGCTTCTTCATTCAGAAAAGATGGCAGCAGTAGGCCAGCTTTCAGCAGGAATTGCCCATGAAATAAACAATCCTACAGGCTTTGTAAAAAGCAACCTTGAAACCATGCAGGGATATTTAAAAGACTTGATCCAAGCAGGCAAAAAACTCACTTCTGTTTTAGAAATTAATTTGAATGGTAAAATTCCTGAAAAAAATCATCTTGAAGAAATAAAAGCCTTTTTAAATCAAATAGATATTGATTTTTTATTTCAAGACATTCCAGATCTTTTAAAAGACTGCATAGACGGAACAAATAGAATAGGCAAAATTGTAACTGATATGAAAAATTTTGCACACCCAGGCTCTAATACTTCTAAGCTAGCAGATATAAACCAATGTATTGAATCAACTTTAAATGTAATCTGGAATGATATAAAATATAAAGCCTCAGTTATTAAAAATTATGGCACTCTGCCGGAAATTAACTGTTTTCCTCAAAAACTCAATCAGGTTTTTATGAATGTCTTGCTCAACGCTTCCCAAGCAATTGAAGAAAAAGGGAAAATATCAATAAAAACATACTTAAAAAACCAATCAATAGTAATTGAAATCACAGATAACGGCCATGGTATAACCCCTGAAAATCTCCCTAAAATATTTGACCCTTTTTTCACAACCAAGCCAATTGGCAAAGGTACAGGGCTTGGGTTAAATGTTGCTTACAATATAATTAAAATGCATAATGGAACAATTAACGCAAAAAGCAAACCAGGGAAAGGTACCTTATTTCTTATTACATTGCCCATAAAATCCAAAATAACTGAAAACGACGGTAAAAATGGAAACTAAATCAGACCTAAAATACAACCACAAAATTTTTGTTATTGATGATGAACAAGGAATTTTAAAGGCTGTAAAAAGATTGCTTAGAAAACTTCCATGTAAAGTAGAAATTACTGACTCAACCAGTCAGGGTTTGGAAATATTGAAAAACGAAAAACCTCCTTTTTCACTCATAATATCCGATCAAAGAATGCCAGAAATGAAAGGATCTGCTTTTCTTGAAAAAGCAAAGGCAATTTCTCCCTATTCAGTCAGATTTTTAATTACAGGTTATACAGATATGGATGCTCTAGTAGATGCAATAAATAAAGGAGGAATCCACAGATTTATTGCAAAGCCATGGGAAGATGCAGATTTCATAAAAATTATTATTGAAGGCCTCAAGCAATATGAACTAATCCTTGAAAATAAAAGACTAATGGCTCTAGTAGCAAAACAAAACAAACAACTTGGGAACATAAACAAACAATTAGAGGAAAAAGTTAAGGAAAGAACAATTGAGCTTTCACAAAAAAATGCAAGTCTTATAAAATCAAATAAAGATCTTTATGAAAGCCTTTTTAACACCATAAGATCAATTGACAGCCTGATTCATACTATTAATCCAAAACTTTCAGAGCATGGGAGAAGAGTTTCATCCATTTCAATCCAGCTTGGAATTGCCATGAATTTTTCTGAAAAAGAATTAAGAAACCTTGAAATTGCCTCTCTTTTACACGATATAGGAAGGGTAAACATTAAGGATAATTCAAAGGAAATTGAAGATTTTACCGATTTAGCTCAAAAAAATGCTTATCTTGCACATCCAGAAAAAGGCCAGGAAATTTTAAAATTTATTCCTCAGCTAGAAACCTGCTCAAAAATTATTCGGCACCATCATGAAAATTATGACGGCTCAGGATTCCCAGATGGACTTGAAGAAAAAAATATCCCTGTAGAATCAAGAATAATTCATATAGCTGACAGATATGACAAACTTCATATAAACAAATCCAAACTTAATTCAGCCATCAATAATTTTATAGAAAAAAAAGGACTATCTTCTTCTAAAATGGAAAGAAAAACTTTAATTGAAAACGCTGTTATGCACAATTTACAGCAAAGCACTTTTTCTGTTTTTGACCCGGATATTCTTAAAATAATGCTTGAACTTATAAAAAACCAAAAGCTCAACTATAGTGCCGAAATTGAGCTCACCCCATCAGAGCTAAGACCAGGAGACATACTTTCACAAAATATTTCCACTATTTCAGGTAATATTCTTTTTGAAAAAGGTTCTGTTATAAATGAAAGAAAAATTGAAAAGCTTAATTCAATTTTAAAAACAGAAACATTAAGCAGTCCAATAAAAATAACAGAAATTTTTGGAAAAAATCAGGAATAAAACATGAATACAATTAAATCAGAAAATAAAAATTTTGATATTTCCAAATCTATTCCTGCCTTTCCTCACATTATAATAGAAATAAACAGAGTTATTGATCTTCCTGAAACAGACTACAAAACTTTAAGCAAAATAATTGAAAAAGATCCTGCAATCTGTGCCAAAATTTTAAAAATTGTCAACTCTGCATTTTATGGAATGCCTTCAAAAATTGCAAATATACCGGATGCGGTTTCAGTTTTGGGTTTTGATATTGTCCATAGAATTGCAATAACAATTTCAATCATAAATACAATTAACACTGACCATTTTTCAGATTTTGAACTTTTAAAGCACCTTTTTTACACAGGCTCAATAAGCAGATTTATAAGTTTAAACTTTAAAATTTCTACTCCAGATGATGCCTATGTCACAGGACTTCTTCATGATATCGGGAAATTAATAATACACAGAATAAAACCTGAATATTTTGAGCAGATCAGAGAAACTGCAATTGAAAAAAAAATCAATTTCAACAAAGCTGAAAAACTTCTCAATAAATATCCCGGGCACGGGCCAATAGGAGCTTTTGCTGCAAGCCAATGGAAATTCCCAAAAAAACTTATAGATTCAATAAGATATCATCACAATTTCACAAAAAAAGCTGCTTCTCCTCAAGATCTTATTTTACTTATGATTTCAAATTATATTGACAATAATAAATTAAAAATACTTAATTCAGGAATAAATATAAATAAAATTAATCCTGAAATATCAGAACTTTTAAAAAAACCTCTTATGGAAATAAATTATTGGCTTCCTGAATTAATTACTAAAACAGAAGATGAATTTAAAAATTTTGCAGAGAATTTAAAATGAAAAATACAGATGCTAAAATTTTAATTGTTGATGATGAAAAAAATATTTTAAAATCTCTGCAAAGAATGCTTAGAAACGAGCCTTATATTGTTAAAACAGCAGCGAGCCCGTCAAAAGCAATAGAAATGTGCAAAGAAGAAAATTTTCATGTTATTATCGGAGATTACAGAATGCCTGAAATGGACGGAACTGAAATGTTTCTTGAAATTAATAAAATCAATCCTGATTCAATAAAAATTGTTCTTTCAGGCTATTCAGACATAAACATAATTACAGATGCACTTAACAAGGAATATATAAACAAATATATTTTAAAACCCTGGAACGATACAAATCTTAAAAAAGAAATTGAAAAATCACTTTATCATTTTAATCTGCTTAAAACAAACAAAGAGCTTCATCAAAAAATAATAGAACAAAACGAAAATTTAAAAAAAATCAATGAAAACTTAGAACTAGAAGTTCAGAAAAGAACAAAAAAATTAAAGCTTCAAAACAATGCTCTGCTTGTGTCACAAAATGTATTAAACAGTATTCCTGTACCAATAATTGGGGTTGACCATGAGAATATGATTGTTTTAACTAATGAAATAGCTGCAAAAATTTTTCCTTATGCATCGCCTGGAGAAAAATTAAAAACAGACAAAATAAAAAAAGAAAATTTAAAAGCAGTAAATGACGATAAAGCAATAAGTCTTTATATCCCTGAACTCTCGGAAGAATTTCCAAACATAATTATATCCCCTCTAAAAAAAAGAAAAAACAGTAACGGAACTGTTATTGTTTTTCTTCCAGAAAAAATGAAAGGAGAATAATGAGAATTCTAATCGCTGAAGATGACAAAGTAAGTGAAATTCTTATGAAAAATTATTTAAAAAATTATGGCGAATGCATAAGTGCTGACAATGGAGAAAAGGCTTTAAATATTTTTATAAATGAATTTGAAGAAAACCCATTTGACCTTATTTGTCTAGACATAATGATGCCTGTAATGACAGGACTAGAAGCCCTGAAAAAAATAAGGGAGTTTGAAACTTCAAAAAATATAAAAGGCCTTGACCATGTAAAAATTATCATGACAACTGCACTAAATCAGAAAGCTGAAGTTATGGAAGCATTTAAATCTGGATGCGAGGCATATATAGTAAAACCAATATCTAAGTCTGACATAAAAAAAGCCCTGGAAAACCTGGGAATAGAAGAAATTAAATAAACTTAAAAAGTTACTGATAAAAATTTATCTGCTGCAAAACAATTTTTTTCAATCTCTTTTAGTTTTTTACACGCCAATACAACTCTGCATATATTTGGCTAGCCAACAAAAAAATAATGAGCTATTTTGCCATATGAAAAATTTTATTGGTTCGATTAGAAATTTAGGGATTATCTATGTCAAAACTTTATCGTAATTTTTATTTAATAATTTTTTCTGATTTACTTTTATTTTCTTTTTCTCTGATTGGTGCATTTAGAATAAGATATGATTATGGATTGAGTGAAAATATAGTTCATTATATTTATTGGATACTGCCTGCTTCAATTTTAATAAAGTTTATTGTTTTTTATTTTTTTGATCTTTACAAGGGCATGTGGAGATATACAAGCACCAAAGACCTTGTAAATATTTTAAAGGCCTCAACAGCATCTACTCTTTTTTTAATCGTACTGGTTTTGTTAAAAACACGATTTACCGGAATTTCAAGGTCTGTTTTTTTTATTGACTGGTGCCTGACTGTTATATTTATTTCAGGCTCAAGGCTTTCAATAAGATTTTTGTTTATTTTTCTTGATGAAAAAGGTCCATATAATTTTTTTTCTCAATTTTTTACAAAAAAGAATAAAAAAAGAAAACTAAAAAGAACATTAATAATTGGAGCTGGAGACTGCGGAGAAAAAATTTATCGTGAAATAAGAGATAATTCAAACCTTGATTATAAGGTAATTGGATTTCTTGATGACAGCCCTTTAAAACAGGGCAGAAAAATTCATGGGCTTTCTGTTCTTGGAACTATTGAAGAAGTAAAAAAATTTGTTGATAACGCAGGCGTTGAAGAAATTATAATTACTATCCCTTCAGCATCAGCCTCTCAGATCAGAAGAATAGTTGATTTGTGTAAAAAAACAGATGCAGGATATAAAATAGTCCCTGGTTTTGGAGAGCTCATAAATGGCAATGTATCAGTTAATTCCATCAGAAATGTTGAGTATAGAGACCTTCTTGGCAGAAAACCGGTTAAGCTTGATGACAAAAGTATTGGAGGCTACTTAACAGGAAAAGTTGTTCTTGTTACCGGAGCTGCAGGATCAATAGGGAGCGGTCTTTGCCAACAAATTTTAGAATACAGTCCAAAAGAATTAATTTTATTTGATAGGGCAGAAAGCCCTTTATATGAAATAGAACTTGAACTGAAAAAATTATTCCCTTTTATAAGAATTGTGTCTGTACTTGGAGATATTCAGGAAAAAGATGACTTAAATAAGGTTTTTTCAATAAGAAAACCTGAAATAGTCTTTCATGCTGCAGCCTACAAGCATGTCCCAATGCTTGAAAACTATCCGTGGAAAGCTGTAAAAAATAATATTGAAGGAACAACAAATCTTGTTGACACAGCAGTTGAGTTTGGCTGTGAAAAATTTGTTTTTGTTTCAACTGACAAGGCTGTAAATCCCACCAATATAATGGGAGCGTCCAAGAGAGTATGCGAAATTATTATTCAGAATAAAAATAGAAAAACACAATCAAAAATAAAGTTTATTACAGTAAGGTTTGGTAATGTAATAGGCAGTGCAGGAAGCGTAATTCCTCTTTTCAAAAAACAAATAAGCTATGGAGGCCCTGTAACAGTAACCCATCCTGAAATAATAAGATATTTTATGCTTATTCCAGAAGCATGCCAGCTTATTCTTCAGGCAGGTGCCATGGGAAACGGAGGAGAAATTTTTGTACTTGATATGGGTGAACCTGTTAAAATAGATGAAATGGCAAGAGATCTTATACGCTTTTCAGGATTTGAACCTGATGTAGATATTAAAATTGAATATGTCGGCTTAAGACCTGGTGAAAAGCTTTATGAAGAACTCTTGACTGACGGCGAAGATGTAATGCCTACTGAACACAATAAAATAATGGTATTAAAAAGCCGCGAATGTGACTTTGCAGATATTAGTTCCAAAATTGATCAGCTTAAAAAATATGCAGATATAAAAAAAGACCAGGAAATCAGAAATACTTTTAAAAAAATTGTTCCTGAATATATGCATCCATGGTTTGAACATAAAAACTGAATAAAAGCTCAGCAAAATTAAGAGCCATAAAAAACTATTGCTTTTGCATATCTAAAAATCAATCCTTCCAAAAAGCAGGAACAAAAAGAGCTATTACTGTATAAATTTCAAGCCTTCCAAGAAGCATGCACAGACCAAGAAGCCATTTTCCTGCCTGCGGAACAGCAGAATAATTTTCTGCAGGGCCTACAAATCCAAAACCAGGGCCTACGTTTCCTATAGCTGAAGCTGTTGCACTTAAAGTTGTCAAAATATCTACACCCATTGAAGCTAAAAGTATTGCTGAGATAACAAAAATTCCCACATATAAAACCATAAAACCTAAAATACTGTGCACAATATCGTCATCAACCGGCTGGCCGTTAATTTTAACCTGCCTCACAGCCCTTGGATGAATAAGACCAAAAATTTCCTTATAGCAGTATTTTGCACAAATCATTATTCTTATAAACTTCATACCTCCGCCAGTTGAACCAGCTGAAGCACCAACAAAAAAGCAGAAAAAAATTATTACCTGAGACATTCCAGGCCAGAGCTCATAATCTGCTGTAGCAAATCCTGTTGTTGTAACAATGGAAACAACCTGAAATGAAGCATATCTGAATGCATCAAAAATATTGTCATATACAGAGCCAAAGATATTTATTGTCACTATAACAGACAAAACAAGAATAGTTATAAGAAAAAATTTTGCTTCAGGATCATTAAAGGCCCTCAATTTTTTACCCCTCAAAAACTGAAAATGAAGTGAAAAATTAAGACCTGCAAGAATCATAAAAAAAATTATGACATAATCAATGTAAGCACTGTCATAAAAGGCTATAGATGTGTTTTTTGTTGAAAATCCACCGGTTGGCATAGTTGTAAAAGTATGACACAGAGAATCAAAAAAACTCATTCCTCCAAGTTTAAGTGCAATAACCTGCAAACCAGAAATAAGAGAATAAACCCACCATAAAAGCTTTGCAGTTTCCTGAAGTCTTGGCTTAAGTTTGTCTGGAACCGGAGTAGGGACTTCTGCCTTGTAAAGAGCCATTCCTCCAATACCAATAAACGGCAGAATTGCAATTGAAAACAAAACAATTCCCATACCGCCTATCCACTGGATAAAACTCCGCCAGAACAAAAGAGACTTTGGCATGGCCTCAATATCAGTTAAAATTGAAGCTCCTGTTGTTGTAAGTCCTGAAACTGATTCAAAAAAGGCTGATGAAAAATCAGGTATTGCAGATGAAAACCAGAAAGGAAATGCACTGAAAAAAGAAACCCCAATCCAGCCAAGAGTAACCATTGCCATACCTTCTCTTGCTGTAATAGGCCTTTTTGTTTTCTGCCTGAAACCAAATCTTAATACAATGCCTATCATTACTGAAAAAAACATTGAGTATAAAATTGCATCGGCTGCTTGGTCATTAAAATACAAAGACCACAAAAATGGAAAAATCTGGGCAATTCCAACAAAAAAAATCAAAACTCCGCAAACTTCAAATACAAATCCCCATCTCATTAGAAAAACTCCAGTTTAACGCTTAAAATTTTCTCAATTTTTGGAACAGCTTTTCTTTCGGCAAAAATAATAACCCTGTCATTTGGATGAATTATGCTTGCACCTGTTGGAATTTCAATTTTATCGTCATGGATTATTCCAATAATTAAAGCTCCTTTAGGGAAATCCATTTTATAAATCGGTTTGTCGACTATTCCAGATGTTTCAAGTGCGACAGCTTCCATAACTTCTGCCTGCTCACCATTGATAGAAACAGCTGACAAAACCTTTCCCCTTCTAATATGCTGAAGAAATGAGTCAATTGCTGAAAGCCTTGGGCTTACAATTTTTTCAACCCCGATTGCAGGCATAAGTGAAAAATAACTGAACTTTAATATTTTTGTAATAGTACCGCCTGCACCCATTTTTTTTGCAAGAAGAGAAACAAGAATATTTGTTTCCTCGTCTCCTGTAAGACTTACAACCATATCCATATTTCTGATATTTTCTTCCATCAATAGGGACTGGTCTGATCCGTCTCCATGCAAAACTATTGTTTTATTCATTGTATTTGCCAGATACCTGCATCGGTCTTCGTCAATATCAACAATTTTTGTGCTTATATTTTTTTCTTCAAGTGTGATTGCAAGCCTTCTTCCAAGCTCTCCACCACCAATTATCATTACTTTTTTTACAGGCTTGTATTCCTTTCCAAAAGCTGTGAGTGCAGGAACAAGATTGTCTTTATCTGTGATAAGATAAACTAAATCCCCTTTTTGAAGACGGGTTTTACCTTCAGGAATAATAAGTTCTTCATCCCTTACAATTGCAGCAACAAGAGCTCTGATATCACCTAAAATATTTTTCAAATCAAAAAGTTTTATTCCGTCCATAACAGAATCTTCATCAAGACGAAATCCAACAAATTTCACTCTTCCATCGACAAATTCTCCAGACTCAACAGCCCCTGGAACCTTCATAAGCCGTACAATTGATTTTACAGCTTCAATCTCAGGGTTAATTATTGCTTCAATAAAAGGAGGATTTTCTTTTAAAGCATCATGATAATTATCAAAATCAGGGCTTCTAAGCCTTGCAAATTTTCTAGTATTTGGTGAAATCATATTTGCAGTAAGGCAGGCAACAAGGTTTACATCATCTGAATCAGTAACAGCAAGAAGACTTTCAGCCCCTCTTATTCCAGCCTCTTCAAGAACAGCAGGACTGTCACCCTCACCTACAATTCCCTGAACATCTATTTTATCGGCAAGTCTTTTTATTGCCTGTGGATTTTTGTCTATGACCACAACATCCTTGTGCTCAATTGCAAGCCGGCTTGCAATATGGAACCCAACCTGGCCTGCACCCACTATAATTATTTTCAAAAGATTCTCCTGATAAATTTTAGTTTTTTCTTTTTATACCGATTTGGTTTATAGTGTTTATATGACAATACTTCTTATTACAGAATAATATATTGTCTTGCAACTCTTATAAACCTTCACCCGGAGGAACCCCTTGACAACAGATATAATTAAAATCAACACAACACGTTTTGGAGAAGTTGAAATTTCAGGACAAAAAATTTATTCTTTTCCTGACGGAATACCGGGCTTTCCATCATGCAAGCAATTTTGCATTATAAACAACAGCAAAAACAATCTTTTTAAATGGCTTCAATCGGTTGACAAGCCTGAACTTGCATTTGTAATTTTTGATCCTTTCCTTTTGAAAAAGGACTATGATGTTTTTATAAATGATGAAGCTCTTAAAATCCTTGAGGTTGAAAAAAAAGAAGACATAATTGTAACAGTTATTTTAACTATCCCAAAAGGCAAACCAAAAGAAATGACCGCAAACCTCAAAGCTCCTCTGATTTTCAATATTGTCAAAAAAATAGGCAAGCAGATTATTTTAAATGATTCTGATTATCCACTTGAATATCCTGTCTATGATTCCATAGCTGATGATTCAAAAGGAGATAAATAATGCTTATCCTTGCCAGACAGAAAGACGAAGCTGTGATGATAGGCAACAATATTGAAATAAAAATTGTTGAAGTAAAAGGCGGCAAGGTAAGACTTGGGATATCTGCACCTTCAGATATCCCTGTTCACAGAAAAGAGGTTTTTGAAGAAATAATGGATAAAAACCTTAAAGCAGCAGATTCTGATATGACTGATCTTGAAATTATTCAGGCAGCAGACAAAAGAGGAATTGACAAACTTTAGGCATGCTTGCTTAAAATTACGCCCTCAAGTGTTCCGTCTTCCCTGAATTTTTCCATTAATTTTACAAGATGCTCAGGCGGAAGACTTCTTATTACTTCCCCTGTAAATTTATCCTTAACCTGAACCATCATCTGGCTTATTTTGTCATTGTATGAAAATTCTATCTTGGTATTTTTATTTTCAAGATCTGAATTAATAAATTTTAAAACTTCTTCAAGACTGTCTTTATCTTCAACAAGAGTTTTAAGATAATCTTGAACCTGTTCTGCTGTTTTTTCAATATTGCCTGATTTTTTTGCAGAAAAGTCAGATGGTTCTGCATTAGTAACATGATGCACACCATTTGGTGAAGTATCTGAATGTTTTATTTCAATTGTTGGATTAAAATCTACAATATTTCCTGCTGCTTTCATCATATTACCCCCTCATTAACTCCAGGCTCTTCCATATGCATCAAGAGCATTTTTGCCTTTTCTCATTTTCCCAAGACGATTTGAAAGAAGTTTTTTGTATTCTATCAAAACAATTTCAAGGTCATCTTCTCTTTCCAGGATAAATTCAAGTTTTTCAACCATATCTTCAAGCTGTTCACTGCCTTTTGGGCTATAAGTATTATCATCTGATTTTTCATCTGGAAAAATATTTTCAAAATAATCTTTAATTTCCTTAAAAAGCATATCCCTTTCAAGGGTTAAAACATCTACATCTGTTAAAAAATTTTTTCCTTTCTTTAGCATGGAAATATTGTTTTCAACAGCTTCTCTATGAACATCCTGCATGGCAATGTATCTGTCAAACAATTCTTCCATGTAATCTGTATCCATAACGCCTTCTTTCCTTAACAGCATCCCAAAGGAAACTGTTTTTTGCCTAATTATGTACAAGATTCAAAATCTTATTTTTCAAAATACTTTAAGTGAAGCAAAATTTTGGTTTTCTCAAAGCCATTAAATTGCAACTGAAAAGGATTTTCTTTCCCTTAGGTTTTCAGCAGCAGAATCTTTTGCAGCCAGCCCCATATTTTTATTTATCCCCATTACTCTTTCTTCCCAGAGCTTTTTCAATTCTCTTATATAATTCATTGATCTGACAATAATTTCAGGATCGTGAGTAAGATTTACCTTAGGAAGTTCAACAAGCATATAAAGGTAAAGATCCCTTAAAAACAAAGCTGTTTCTCCGCCTTTTTCCACATTTAAAGAAGCATTAAGTTCGGTTATAATATTGAGAGCCTTGCCAAGATTTTCACCTCTAAGCTTTGGGTCTTTTTTTTCAGTTCCTATTCTTGCTTTTTCTAGAAATCTTAAAGCTCCGTCATAAAGCATCTGAATAAGCTTATTTGGATCTGTAACAGTGCTTACTTCTGTTTTTCTGTACGCACCCATTTTGTTCTGATAAGACATAAAGCCCTCCTGATTAATCATCGTTTGCAGAATTCATTGCATCTATCTGCTGTGAAAGATACGAAGACATTGAGTTCATCCTGCTCATATAAGTATCAAGCTGAAGAAACTGCTTTGCCATAATATCATATCTTTTATCAAGTCTTCCCTGATCATTTAAAATCTGTGCTCCAAGCTTGTCATACATTGACTGTGCAGAATTTTTTTCTATATACACTATTCCGTTTGCAGCACTTGTTGCAGACCTTAACCTTTCATTAACTGTATCTGCCCAGCCGGTAACATCATTTTCACTGTCACCTAAAAGAAAAGTTTTTAAATCTTCAAAATTATTTTCAATTGCATTTTCCAAAGTATCTTCATCAATTTTTATTTCCCCGTCCCTTGTATATTCAATTCCAAGATCAACCATTGAAGTAATATTTCCATCAATATTGATAGGATTTATAACATCATTTACAAGCTGAGATCTGAAAAGCCTTAAAGATGAAATATTGTAAAATGAACCTTTTTCATTTGTTTCTGTATTGTAATTGCTGTTTGTTTTAATTTCAGAAAGAACATCTTTCAAATTATCTACAAAAGATAAAATCTGATCTTTTATTGAAGAAGTATCAGTTACAATCTCAAAAGAAGTTTCACCTGTTTTCTGAAGATTTAAAGTTGTTCCGCTTATAATATCATCTATTGAATTTGTTGCTCTCTGGTAGCTTACACCGTCTACTTCAACTTCTGCATCAAGACTTGATCCACCGGCTCCGGTTTCTTCAGCCATATTAAAACCGCTGAGCTGGTCTGTAATTGTAATTCTTCCTTCTTCCCCAAGGGTGTCTGATTTTAAAAGAAGCTTATATGGATTTGCACCGCTTCCGTCTTTTATAATGCTTGCACTTACTCCAGGATTATTTTCATCACTATTTATCATGGAAACAAGTGCTGAAAGTTTTGTCCCGCTTGCGACCTCAAGTGAAACTGATTTTCCGTTTACCTCATATGTAAAGGTTTCAGCAGAACCAGTATCATTTACATATGAATCCTGAGAAGCAAGCCCTGTGTCTGATTTCCACGAGCTTTTTTGTGCAAGGGAATTTACCTTTATGTGATAATTGCCAAGTTCAGCACCTTCAAGTGTGTTTGCACTTAAAACAGATGGATCTGAAAGAGTTGAGTTTCTTCCCATGTAAGTAGACTGAAGGCTTAAATCAAGTGCAACATCTTTTGTTTTTAATAATTTTGACTGCAAAACATCGAATTTTTCAATTCTGTCCTTAAATTCAAGCTGTTTTGCTTCTTTTTGTTTAATTGGAATTTTGTCTGCATCCTTGAGCTGATCAAGAATATTTTGAAGCTCAAGTCCTGACCCTATTCCAAGTGTTGAAATTGAACCTGCCATTTTATGCCTCCTTTTAACATCCTGCATCAGGTTTCAAGCACAAAACAAAAACTTAAAACCTGAAACTGAGTGTTAAGATGAAGGGGCAAAAGCCCCTTCATTTTTAGTTTATATTACTGAAGCAGTCTCATAACATTCTGAGCTGAAGCATTTGCCTGTGACTGAGCATAGGTTCCTGCCTGCATCAATACCTGCATTTTAGAGAAAGTTGTACTTTCAGCAGCAAAGTCAACATCTCTCATTGTACTTTCTGTTGCCTGTACGTTGATCTTTGTAACAGAAAGGTTAGCAATTGTACTTGTAAGCTGATTCTGGGTAGAACCAAGTCCTGACCTGATTTCATCAAGACGCTCAAGAGCATAGTCAGCTGTACGGATTGCCATTTCTGCACCTTCCTGGGTTGTTACGTCAACATTTGCAATTGCTGTCTGATAGTTAAGACCGGCAAGGATTGTACCGTCGCCTTTCATGTCTGATGTTGCTTCTGTTGAAGCACCACCGCCTGCAAGACCAACTTTACCAAGACTTAGTTCTCTTTCACCGGCATTACTTCCTGCACCGTCAACAGTAAAGGACTCATTTGAAACAAGACGCACGTTACCCATATATACTGAATCCTGAGCAACACCAGTTTTACCGAAATCAGCAGCAAATTTAACAAACTTGTTTCCTGTTGCTGTAGACTGAACATGGATGTTTCTGCCATCACGTGCTGAAAGAACAAGAGCTCCGTCCTCATTAACACTTGCCATTACACCAGTCTGGTCCTTGTATTCATTTATGGCATTGATAAGAGTCTGATCTGCATCACCGTCTTTAAGCTGCATTCCGCCACCACCGGTATTATCTCTAACTATGTCAATACCGTTAATTTTAAGGTCGCCCTGCTGAAGAATACCAGCAGTTACAGAACCAGCACCAGTCTGCTGAGCCTTAATAATATCTGCTTCAACACCAGTCTGTTCTGACACACTATTGATAGCTTCTGCCCATGCTGCTGCACTTCTGTCTCCAAGAGCATGCGAAATACCGTCATCTGAAGGCTGGCCTATATTATAGCCGTTTATTTGAATGTCACCGGAATCATACTGCATACGGTCCATACCAAAGTAAAGGACATCGTTTCCACCGCTGTTGTTAACTCCGTCAGCTTCTGAAGTCCCTGCAAAGGCACCGGAAAGACCGATTTTGCTAAGATTGTCATCATTACTTTTGTCTGTGTCAACGGCAGGGCCTTCTATCCTTATCTCTGTTGTTGTTATACCTTCAGTAGTCCCTCTAACAAAATTAAGTTTGGATGGATCAGCTCCAGATATAGTTATGTCCTCATTTTCAGATATTAATCTAAGCCTATTTGTTGCTCCATTATCTTCACTATAGTACTCGGCTCTAATACCCATCTGCTGCAGCTCTTTATTTTCATTAATCGCGTTAACCAATGTTGAGTCTGCATCGTTAGCTTTTATACTCAAGGAACCACCTGCCGCAATATCAACGCCATTAATTATAAAATCTCCAGCATTTACAGCGACTTCTTCTATGCTATCTTCAGAACCTACCATTGCTCTAGCATTTGAAAGGGTTAATGTTCCCTGTGCAGCAAAATCTACTCCGGTTACACTTATACCATTTACAAGAGCTTTATTTGTAATACCAGTGAAA
>Ga0265295_1000908_pt1 | contig 55885 bp, 54 predicted proteins | sample Munlansysbiofilm_FD_192503 | JGI IMG/M metagenome (GOLD analysis project Ga0265295, IMG submission 192503) | Leachate microbial communities from a municipal landfill in Southern Ontario, Canada - Methane capture system biofilm | ecosystem: Engineered > Solid waste > Landfill > Unclassified ... | reverse complement strand
CCGCCCTGGTCTGGTTCGATCTCTCCTGCCAGGATTTTTAAGAGGGTGGATTTGCCGGCTCCATTGGCACCAATCAAGCCGTAGCAGTTACCCGGTGTAAATTTTATGTTTACATCTTTGAACAAGACCCTTTTGCCGTAGGCAAGAGTTACGTTGGTTGTGCTTATCATTAACTATTCCTTTCATTACCATCGGTGAATTTGAACAAAATGATCGGGATTTCCTTGCCTTGGGATTTCATGGTCTGCTTTTTCATGGCAATGGTGTAGTGCTTTTCCATCTGTTTCACAAAGGCCATGGTGGTTTTTCTCAACCCTTCGGCCAGCAAAATGGTACCTTCGGGTTCGAGGTAACGCTTGAAAAGAAAGATAAGGCCCGGGATATCTTCCTCCTTGAACACAACTTCGGATCCTAGGATATAGTTAAATTTTCCTTCGATCAGGGGGGCGTTCCAGTCAAGTTTGCAAATCGTAACGTTGTGGATGTCGTTTAGAGCGGCGTTTGCCTTTGCAAATTCAATGGCGTCATCGTTGTATTCGGTGATGGTCATGTTATGGCCGAGTTTTGCGCCGACAAGGCCTGCCACACCCATGCCTGCACCTATTTCAAGAAAGCGTTGTCCAGGTTCAGGCACAATGGTGGAAAGATGAAAGGAGAGCACCGCAGTTGCCTCCCAGATCTTGCACCACAGGGGAAAATTTGTAAAAATATCATTCTGGTTGATAAATGGATCTATTTTTTTGGGAACAAAAAAAGAGAGGGAGTGACCGGCTACCCGGTAGGGAGTCTCATCCACATCATACTTTTGTCTGAATTTTTCAAGGGAAAACATGCCGTGGGTATATATCCTTTTTGGTAAAAAATGAATCGGGCCTGCACCCATAAGATGCAAGCCCGAACCTGATTATGATCAATTTTTTGTTCAAGGTTTGCTGATCTCTTGTGATCTCTTTGACCCTAATCAATCAACAAACCTTTGTCTTTTAATCTTAGTTACTGGATGGGAGTGAGCTCTACACGTCGGTTCAAGGCCCGTCCCTCTTTTGTATCATTGGTGGCAACGGGTTTTGACAAACCAAAAGCCTTGGTGGTGAGTTTGTCGCTTGAAATCCCCTTTCCTTCAAGGTATTTTTTCACAGCCATGGCCCGCCTTAGGGAGAGCTTTTCGTTGTAAAGTTTGGTACCCTTGTTGTCGGTGTGGCCCTGGAGTTCAATCTTCAATGCAGGGTTCTTTTTGAGAACGACAATCACATCGTCAAGTTCTTTAAAGCCTGCTGGTTTAATATCTGATTTGTCAAAGTCGAAGAGCAGATCTCCAAGTGCCCAGCAGCCAACTGCGTTTACCTTTGCGCCACGGGGAGTTCCTGGACACTGGTCTATGTCATCGGGGACACCATCGCCGTCGCTATCCAGGGGGGCTGCAACAGGGGCTGCAACCACAACAGGCTTTACTATTTTACGTTCCTTCAGGAAGACTTTTTCAACAAATTCTGCCATGGCAGGCCCCTGGATGAGGTCTTCAGCATTTGCTGAAAAACCGCAGGGAGTGACATTGGCAATTTCTTCCATAAGGGCCGCACCTTTTGCATCGTTCCCCACAAGAATGGTATAAATGCACAGGGAAGAACCCATTTTTGCATTGAGTTCTTTGGCTGCCTGAACGGATTTAGGCGGCAGGATCTTACCATCGCTCACGATAATCAGGGCTGTGTTGCTGAGAACGCCATCAAGATTCGTCGCTGCGGCAGTTAAAGCCTTGTCAAGAGGACTGGTTCCACCGGGGCCGGTAATGTTTTCTAATGAAGCGTTAAGCCCGGCAGTGGTGTAGTATTTTAAACCGTCATCAGCCAGGATCGGTTTTTTGGTGATCGAAGGATCGTGGCCAAAGGATATGAAACCAGAATTCTGGCCCATCTCCGGAAGGGTTTGATTCATCCGATCTACAAATGCCTTGGCAACAGTGAACTTTTCCTGTCCGTTGTTATATTCAGCCATGGAGCTTGAAGCATCAAAAACAACGATGAAATTATCAACATTAGTGGTGTATGCATTTGAGTCAAAGGTTTTTGGTTGAAATGCGGGTAACGGGGGTACAGGTCCTTTAGCAACGCAGGCTGCTATTGACAAAAACAGTGAAGCGACAATCAGCGTCTTTAAAACAGATTTTTTCACAACATCTCTCCTTCTTTTACAGGTGATCAAATTTTACCTCTATTAGACAGGTAATTTAACATCTTGGGTGAGGCCAACTTTGTTTCTTAAACTATTGTATCTGCTGAATATTTTGTGATTCCGATCATGGAAACTGTTGTCTGAATTATATGAAATAGATTTTTAATTTATTGTAATCTATCCATTAAGCAGCTTTCTGTCAAGTCCTAAGAGTTGCAAATTTATAAGCTCGGCGAAATTTCTTGTTGTTTCGAGCGTTTATTCCGTCACTCACCTTATCTTTGATTTGCGAAAGAGGCTTGACCATCGGTTCGGCCGTTACTCGTCGCAACTCTCTTTATATGTACAGCTCTTGTTGGGACACTTGAAAAACTTCCCCTCTTTTTTGGTCTTTTTTTCAATTAGAAATCGAGACTTGCATTCGGGGCAGGGTTTGTTCATAACCGGGTCCCAGGAGGCAAAGGTGCAGTCAGGATAGCGGTTGCAGCCAAAAAAGGTTTTTCCCCTGCGGGAACGCTTCTCAACAATCAGGCCTGTGCAGTCGGGTTCAGGGCATTTTGCCCCTGTTTCCCTGCCGCCTGTATCACCTGCCACAGATTCTGTGTGTTTGCAGTCAGGATACCCGGTGCAGGCAAGAAACTCGCCAAATCGTCCCTCTTTTTTTACCATGGGTTTACCGCATTTAACGCAGTCTTTTACCGGTGTGTTGTCTGTCTTGGTCTCTTGGATTTCTATGTTGCCTTTTTCGTCCCTTGCATAGTTGCTCGAAAAGGTGCACTCCGGGTATCCTGTGCAGGCGATGAAATGACCGTTTTTCCCCATCTTGACATTCAGAGGTTTTCCGCAAAGGGGACAGGATAGACCCGTAGCAATACCGACGCCCTTGACGCTGAGCATGTTTTCCTTGGCATGGTCTAGCTTTTCCTTGAAGGTCGAGTAAAAGGCCTTGAGTACTTCCAGTGACTGTTTTGTTCCACTTTCGATCTCATCCAGATCGTTTTCCATGCGGGCCGTAAAAGCTGTATCAAGGATCTCGGGAAAAGAGGTGACCAGAAGATCGTTCACGATAAAGCCAAGCTCGCTCGGTACAAAGTAACGGTTGATGAGATCCACATACCCCTTGTCCCGGATGATGGAAAGGATGGAAGCATAGGTGCTGGGCCGGCCAATGCCGTTTTCCTCGAGTTCTTTGACCAGGGACGCCTCCGAAAACCTGGGCGGAGGCTTGGTAAAGTGCTGCTTGGGAGTAATAGCCTTTCTTTCGAGTCCCATACCTTCTTGAAGGGGTGGGAGCTTTTGTTTGGCCTTGTCCGCTTTTTCATCGATGGTGTCGTACAGGGCCATGAATCCGGGAAATTTTACAGTTGTCCCGCCAACTGTAAAGGTGTAATTGAGCGCCTGGATTGATATGGTATTCTGGTCAATTATAGCCTGGGCCATCTGGGATGCCACAAAGCGGTTCCAGATAATCTCGTAGAGCTTGAACTGATCGTCGTTGAGAAAAGATTTCAATGACTGGGGTGTGTTTTGCACAGAGGTAGGACGAATGGCCTCGTGGGCGTCCTGTACCTTGTTCTTGTTTTTAAATTGTCGTGGGGATTCCAGGGCATATTCCGGCCCGAATGTCTTGCTGACATGGTCAAGGGCCTCATGGGCCGCTTCGTCTGCCACCCTTGTTGAATCGGTACGCATATAGGTTATCAGACCCTCTGGTCCATCTGTGCCGATCTCAATACCCTCGTAGAGTTGCTGCGCAACGACCATGGTCTTTTTTGCCGAAAACTTCAGACGATTGATCGAATCCTGCTGTAGTTTACTTGTGATAAATGGGGGCAGGGGGGTTCTACGGATGGTTCGTCCGGCAATTTTTTCAACCATAAAGGCTGCTTTTTCAAGGTTTTTTAGAATATTTTCGGCACTCTGCTGATCAGGGATCTTGGCCTTTTTGTTGTCGATCCTTGCAAGGTTGGCTGTAAACACCGGCGGGAGGTCTGCCCCGAGATCTGCGGTTATGGTCCAGTATTCTTCGGGTTCAAAGGCCCGGATAACCCTTTCCCGGTCACAGATGATTTTGACAGCAACGGATTGAACCCTTCCTGCGCTCAACCCACCCTGGACCCTGCGCCACAAAAGGGGGGAGATCTGATAACCCACGAGGCGGTCAAGGGATCTTCTTGTCTGTTGGGCTTCAAACCGGTCGTGGTTTAGCTCCAGGGGAGTCTTGAGGGCCTCGGTTATCCCTTTCTGGGTCAGCTCATGGAACAGAACCCGGTAGAAAGTCCTTCCCTTTTTTTTTAAAACTTCGGCGGCATGGAAGGCAATGGCCTCACCTTCACGGTCAGGGTCGGGGGCGAGATAGACGGTATCGGTATCTCCTGCCGCACGTTTCATGGCCTGGATTACCTTGGCCTTTCCTTCGATGGTTATGTATTTGGGCTTAAAGTTGTCGTCAATATCAATGCCAAGCTCCTTGGGTGGAAGATCTCTTATGTGGCCGACGGTTGCCGTCACATTGTAATCTTTGCCAACGTACTTTGTAAGGGTCTTCACCTTTGTGGGTGACTCGACAATGAGCAGGGGTTTTTTCACGTTTACTCCTCTTTGATGGAAAACAGCTTGCCTGGAAGCTGTTTGACCATGCCGTTTAGTTCCAGATCCAGGAGCGCAGCAGATACGGCGCCGATGTCAAGATCTGTTTGTTCAACAATTTTATCAATGTGTTGCGGGTAGGGTTCAAGAACGCTTACAATGGCCTGCTCCACTTTATTGAGCTTTTGCTCGATTTTATCCCCTGAAGGGGATGGAGGAAAGGCAGGCTCAAGGTGAACCATGTGATGCAGCTCCTGGATGATGTCCCCGTGGTTTTCAACAAGGGTTGCCCCCTGGCGTATCAGGGCATGGGTACCATGGCTTTTTTGGGAGGTGATGCTTCCTGGAACGGCAAATACCTCCCTTGAGAAATCTGCGGCAAGCCTTGCCGTTATTAAGGATCCGCTTCGGGCGGCAGCCTCTACAACAATAGTTCCCGTTGATATGCCGGCAATGATCCTGTTTCTGATGGGAAAGTTTCTGGGCTCGGGGCGGGTATAGGGTGGGAATTCAGAAATAACTGCTCCTGTCTGGCAGATTTCGTTGAAAAGAGGCAGGTTTCTTCGGGGATAGACCCAGTTAAGACCGCTTCCGAGGATGGCAACAGTTCTGCCCCTTGCGGCAAGCGCTCCCCTGTGTGCAGCTGTGTCTATCCCCGTTGCCATGCCGCTCACCACTTGAAATCCCCGGGTGGCAAGGTCATAGCCCAGGCGGTAAGCCGATTCAAGACCATAGGAGGTTGCATTCCTTGATCCAACTATGGAAATGCACGGTTGATCGGTATCAAGGGTTCCTTGAAAGGTGAAAAAGGGAGGCGGGTCTGGAATTTCCCTTAACAGCGGTGGATAGTTTACGTCATTCATGGTTGCAAATCCCAGGTTTGTCCGATTGATTGCATCAAGTTCAGCTCTTGCCTGGGCAATGACAGTACAATGGGTTATACCCTGAATCGCCTTTTGTGAGATTCCGGGAATGGTCGTTAATTCTTCCACCCCGGCTTTAAGAATTTTTTCGGGTGTTTTAAATCGATGGATAAGGCGCTTGTATAGATGATTGCCAATCCCGGGGATGGATTTTACGATAAACCAGGGGAGATATTTGTCGGTAGAGATCATTGATTATAGCCTTATTGAAAGGCTTTGAGTTTTTGTTCTGCCTTTTCACCTGCCTGTGTGAATGGATATCCCTTGACCACGAGTTTCAGATAGTGATGGGCCCTGTCCGAATCATCGAGAATGAGGTAGGAATAGGCTGTTTTTAAAAGTGCATCAGGAACCTTCTCCCTCTTGGGATAAAGCGTAACCACATCCTTGAAGATCTTGATTGCGGTTTGATATTCTCCCTGGGAATAGTGACATTCCCCAAGCCAGTAAAGGGCATTGTCTGCCAGCTCAGAATCTGGAAATTGCTTCACATACTCTTTAAACAACCCGGCAGCTCCCTGGAAGTTTTCTTCAAGGAGAAGACTCCTGGCTCTGTTGTAAAGCAGGACCGGATTCGTATACACAGGCTGGGGTTCCTGATTGAGAGTAGATTCTTCGTTATAGATTTTAGTTTTGACCGTTTTCTCAAGGGTCGTAACTCGTGTTTCAAGGCTTTCCAGGGCAGCGATGCGCTGGTCAAGGGTTGTAAGTTCTGTCTGGATCTCTTCAAGGGGTGTCCCAGGCTGCGGGGACTTTGAAACCGTCGCACATGAGGCAAGGAGCATCACCCCTGCGAACAGGAGTGATGCCGTAACCATCGATGTTGGTTCGTTCTTCATCAGGAGCGTTTACCCCATGCAAGAAGGATGGGACTTGCAACAAATATTGACGAGTAGGTACCGATGATGACCCCGAATATCATGGAAAAGGCAAAATCATGGATGATCTCTCCGCCCAGAAAATACAGGGAAAAAAGTACGATCAGGGTGGTAAGCGAGGTGAGTAAGGTGCGGCTTAAGGTCTCGTTGATGCTTCGGTTGATAATTGTTTCAAGGTCGGATTTGTGCATCTGTTTGATGTTTTCCCGGATACGGTCAAATACGATGATAGTATCATTTAGCGAGTACCCGATGATGGTCAAAAGTGCGGCAATGATCGTTAGTGAAAACTCAAGATTAAGAATTGAAAAAACACCAACAGTTATGATCACATCGTGGATCAGGGAAACAACCGCCCCCAAGGCGTATTTCAGTTTAAGATACCAGAACAGCACCAGGGTTACGGCAATGGCAACTGCTATGAGGATCACCATGCTCATGTTAAAGATCGACAAAAAGTAGACCGCCGTCATCAGAGCCCCTGCCGTTACCCCTGAAAGGATCCATTTCATCTCAAATCGTCCCGAGATGTAGATGGCAATAAAAAGCAGGGAGTAGAACACGGCAAGCAGGGCTTTTTTCCTTAAATCCTTGCCAACCTGGGGGCCGACCATCTCGATACGTCTGATATCGGGCTCAATGCCGGTGGCTTCCTTGAGGGCTTCTGAAATGGCGTTGGAAAAACCTTCACCAGCCATCTCAGATATGCTTGTTCGGATGAGAAAGTCGTTATGTTCGATGGGACCGAAGTTCTGGATCGATGAGTTGGTAAGCCCAATCTGGTTGAGGCCGTCACGGATATCCGATATCTCGGGCCTGTCTGAAAATTTGACCTGAACCAGCGTGCCGCCGGAAAAATCGATGCCGTAGTTCGGGCCCTTGTGGATGATGAGGGAGAGGATGCTGATAACGATCAGGGTGAGGGAAAAGGCAAAGGCAATGCCCCTCCTGCCCGTAATGTTTAAATTAATGTCATTGCTGATAAACTGCATTGAATTGCAAGCTCCTTTTAGATGCTTAAGGTAGACACCTTTTTTCTGGATATGAAAAAATCAAACATGCTCTTTGACAGCACAAGGGCCGTAAAAAGGCTTGCGATGATACCAAGACCGAGGGTGACAGCAAAACCCTTGATCGGTCCTGTTCCAAACTGAAAGAGAACCACAGCAACAATAAGGGTGGTCACGTTGGCATCGAGAACGGTGAGGGTGGCCCTTTCAAAGCCTGCCCTGACAGAAGCTGCGGGTGTTTTTCCAGAAAAGAGCTCCTCCCTGATTCGTTCAAAGATAATGACATTGGCATCAACAGCCATGCCTATGGTGAGAATTATGCCTGCAATTCCAGGAAGGGTCAGGGTCGCCTGAAAGGCTGCCAGCCCTCCTCCAATGAGAAGAATATTCACAATCAGCGCAAGGTCGGCTATGAGTCCTGCGCCCTTATAGTAGACGGCCATGAAAAGTATAACCAGGATGCCTCCGACTATCATGGATAAAATCCCCATGCGGATGGAGTCGGCCCCCAGGGTGGGGCCGACGGTGCGCTCTTCAAGGATTTTTACAGGGGCGGGCAGAGCCCCGGCCCTGAGGGCAATGGCAAGATCCCTTGCCTCTTCTGTGGTGAAGTTACCGGTAATTCTGGCCTTGCCCCCTGCAATCCTGTCCTGGATTACAGGTGCCGAATAAACGGTCTTGTCAAGGACAATGGCCAGCCGTTTCTTTATGTTTTCCCCTGTGATGCGCTCAAAGATCCTGGCTCCTTTTCGGTCAAACTCGATACCCACATAGGGTTCGTTGTACTGGGAGTCGATCATCACCCGGGCGTCGGTCAGGGAGCTTCCGTCAAGAAGCACCCTTTTTTTGATCAAAAAAGGAGTTTTTACGGTTTGTCCGGTCCGGGGGTCGATCTTGGTCTGGTAGAGGATTACATCTCCTGGAGGGGGCGTGCCCTTGAGGGCGCTTGCCACATCCCCTGTCTCATCCACGAGCTGGAAGTTTAGTCTTGCAGTTCGGCCGATGAGGTCCTTTGCCCGCTGGGTGTCTGTGACACCCGGCAGCTGGACCTGAATTCGGTTCTCTCCCTGGATTCTGATGTCAGGTTCGCTTACTCCAAACTCGTCTATCCGGTTTCGGATGGTCTCAAGGGCCTGCTGGGTGGCCATTTTTTTTATGGAATCCCTCTCCTGGTCCGGCAGTTTCAGGAGCATGGAGGTTGTTTCCCCCTGCTTTTGTGTGGAGACTATAATCAGGGTGTTGAAACTTTTTGAAAGGATCCGGTTAAATCCGTCAATATTATCCTTGCCCGTAACCACTGCCGTGATGCTGTTGTTGGAATCAAGGGAGATGCCGTTGTGTTTGATATTTCCTTCACGCAGTTCGTTTTTCAACTCGTGGATGGTTCGTTCCACGGTCGTTTCCACGGCTTCTTCGGTTTGAACCTCAAGAACCAGGTTCATTCCGCCCTGAAGGTCGAGTCCCAGGTTGATTTTCTTGTGGGGCCAGCTGTCCGGAAAGACGGTGGGAATAAGATATATCAGTGCCACCCCCAGTACCGCTGTGGTCAGGGTCCCTCTCCATGTAAGTATTTTCACTCTGATTGCTCCTGGAATCCGGTTTATTTATCTGTTTTTTTATCTTTTTTCTGGGGTGCTGCCCCTTGCATTGCCGCCCCCACATTGCCCCGGTTTATCTTGATTTTTACGCCGTCGGATATCTCAAGGTTGATGGTGGTCTCGTCAAGGGAGACGATGGTTCCGTGTATGCCGCCAGAGGTAATTATCCTGTCTCCTTTTTTCAGGCTGTCGACCATGTTCCGGTGTTCTTTGGCCTTTTTCTGCTGGGGCCTTATCAGCAGGAAATAAAAAATAACGAACATTAGAATCAAGGGTACAAAAGCGGTAAACCCGCCTGCCTGTCCACCCTCTGCCCCTGCCTGTCCCATTGCAAATGCTGTATTTATCAAAAAAAACCTCCTTGATTCATCGCCTTTTTATCGGGCTGTTATATGAAACACCCACTGAACCGCCATGGTTTGGGGAGTTTCAATGTTTGTTGTGGCCGGATGCCATCTATCTTTCCGGCCGTGCCGGTTGTGTGGGAATCCAGATGGTTTCTCCGTCAAACTGGATTTTGTCCACATTGTCATAATCAATCTCTTCTAAAAGAGAAAAAACCTCGTTCATGTTATAAACAACTATTTTGCTGAGGGGTTCCAGAAGATCGATCTCCTTTACAACGTTTTGCTCAAGTATGTTGTAAACTATCACCACGGTTTCTGAAAACTTCAGCAGCTTTCCAACGCCTGAACTATACCCCTCGTCATCCGGTTGATCCGCCGTGGTTGAAATGGAGATCCCCCGGGTTTTGTAGTACTCCTGAATGATTCCAAAATGGATGTTCCAGAGATTGTCTCCCCTCTGCACCACATGGACACCATATTCGTCTGAGGTTTCCGGAACGATCGCCCCTGATGGTTCAATTCTCTGCTCAAAGATCCGGTCTTTTTTAAGGAGGCTCTTTTTTAGAATGTCTCCCATATGCACGGTGGTCCTGCCCACCTTAAATGACTCATCGGATTTTATTATCAAATCAAGGCTCTCTCCAATGCCGAGCCTCTGCTTCCTTTGATCCATGAGCTGGGTGAGTCTGTTTTGTCGGTCAAGGTCTGCAAAGTCTATGTCTGGCGGCTGTTCAATGCTTTTTGTTACCACAGACGTATTGTTCCCTGGTTCAGGTGAACCCGGGATGCTCTGCTCGACCATGGTCGACTTTTTCGTCTCTGGAGCCTGCCTCTTTATGCCCCACAGGATCAGCCCCAGTATTAATAAAAGCACCACACCGGCAAGGATTGTAAAACGTCTGTTGCTTTTTTGGGGTCGCAGCATCACTTCTCCTTGAAAAATAAGCTTGCGACTGTCTGAGATACACAAAACTTAAATGTATGTCAAGCGTCACATATGATTCTGCTCTCGCCAAGGGCCAGGGAGGCGTCACTTTCTATCACCAGGGTAATGTTGCGCTTTGCCTCGATATTCATGATCTCTTCTCTTTTTTTGTTGAGAAGGTAGTAGGCTATTTTTTCAGGAACCAGAGCCTTGACCGTATTGTTGTCTGTTTTAATTGTTTCAAGGCTGAGCTTTCTCAAGAAGGCATGACCAAGGGTTTCGGTGTTGGGTACAAGGCCCCTTCCCTTGCAGTGGCAGCAAACCTCGAAGCTGCCAAAGGTGATTGCCGATCTTATCTTCTGGCGGGACATCTCAAGGAGCCCAAAGGCGGATATTCCGCCGACCTTTGTCTTGGCCTTGTCCGATTTCAAAAAACGTTTCAGGGTTTTGGTTACCTCGGACTTGTGTTTTCTTTCCTTCATATCGATGAAGTCAATCACGATCAGTCCACCCATGTCCCTCAGTCTCAACTGTCTTGCCACCTCTTCAGCGGCCTCGATGTTGGTGTGGAAGGCGGTCTGTTCAATGTTTTTCCGGCCCGTGGATTTGCCGGAGTTGACATCAATTGCCACAAGGGCCTCTGTCTGGTCTATGACAATGGCACCGCCTGATTTCAGCAATGCCTTTGTCTCAAAAATAGATGCAATCTGTTCTTCTATCTGGTGTTTGGTAAAGATCGGTTTCTCGCCCTTGAACTGTTTGACTACTTTAGCCTGCTTGGGAGCATTGACCTTCATGAACTCCCTAACCTCGTTAAAGACGTCGGGATCATCGATGAGAATTTCGGTAATATCTGCGGTAAAGTAGTCCCTGAGGGATCGAACGGCAAGGCTTTGCTCTTTGTAGAGTAAAGAAGGGGTCGGTTCGTTAACGGCCTTTTTATTTATTTCCTTCCAGGCCCGCATCAGGTAGCGGATATCATTGGTGAGCATGGTTTTTGTGGCATCAAGGCCTGCGGTCCTAACGATAAGCCCGAAGCCTTCGGGAAGTTTCAGGGTTTCGGTGATATCTTTGAGACGTCGTCTCTCTGCCTCATCTTCTATCTGGCGAGAGACCCCCCGGGTAGTACTTCCAGGCATGAGAACCGACAGTCTGCCGGGGAGGGAGATAAAGGTGGTGAGCATAGCACCCTTGTGCATGATGGGATCCTTGGTGACTTGAACAATGAGCTCCTGTCCCTTTTTAACCAGTTTGGCGAAGTTTCTGTCACCTGAATCATTGTCCTGATAATAGTCGCTATGTATCTCCTGCTTTTGAAGAAAACCGTTTTTTTCCGTGCCATAGTCGACAAAAACCGCCTGAAGGCTCGGTTCTACACGGGTTATGATCCCTTTGTAAATATTGCCCTGGGTCACTTGTCTGCTGGCTGTTTCAATGTGAAACCCTTCCAGTTTGTTATCTTTTATCTGAACGATTCTGCACTCGTCAGAACCCAGGGCGTTGATAAGTATCTTGGTAGTCATTAGGTGCGCCTTTAGCTTCCTCCTGCTGTTTAGGACCGCAGATTAATTCGGAGCTATTTCTGCCCAATTTGTTTAATCTTCGGTCTTTATCAATGAGAATGTTTTTTTAACTCTTTAAACTATTCGATCAAGCGCTTCAAGTCAATTTATTTTATCTTGGTCATGCAGGTACCAGCCTTGCTATTTATATGAGATTGTGCCATTTATGAATTCTTTTTAATCATTTAGAGAACCACTTCATCTATCGTTGTTAAGTGGGCTTTTTATTCAATATTAGACTGGACTCAGGGAATGGCGGCTTATCCGCATCCCCGTCCATTACTCGGAGGTTATCTAAGGACTATGGAGGAACGATACAACCCTGAAAAGGTTGAGCCGATCTGGCAGGCATACTGGAATCAGCACCAGACATTCAAGGCTGTCGAAGACAGTTCAAAGCCGAAATACTATCTGTTGGAGATGTTTCCCTATCCTTCGGGTAAGATTCACATGGGGCATGTAAGAAATTATACCATCGGAGATGTGGTTGTCCGTTACAAACGCATGAAGGGGTTTAATGTTCTCCATCCAATGGGTTGGGACGCCTTTGGCATGCCGGCTGAAAATGCAGCCATTGACAACAATACCCATCCTGCTGCCTGGACCTATGAGAACATTCGTTCCATGCGTCTTCAGCTTAAGAGAATGGGGTTTTCCTACGACTGGGACCGGGAGATTGCCACCTGCAGGCCAGAATATTATCGTTGGGAGCAGTGGTTGTTTTTAAAGATGCTCGAAAAAGAGATGGTTTACCGAAAAGAATCCTACGTCAACTGGTGTGAACACTGTCAGACGGTTCTTGCCAACGAACAGGTTGAACAGGACCAGTGCTGGCGGTGCGGCAAGGTAGTGCAGCAAAAAAAATTGTGGCAGTGGTTTTTCAGAATAACCGATTTTGCAGAGGATCTTCTGGTTTACTGTGATCGTCTTCCGGGCTGGCCGGATAATGTCACCATGATGCAGAAAAACTGGATAGGCAAGAGCCAGGGATCTGAGATCCGTTTTCCCCTGGAGGCTCCTTTTGATGGGGGCTTGGATGGAGATTCGGATGGGCCAGGGGATGAAATCGGGCAGACAATCCCCGTTTTTACCACCCGGCCCGACACACTTTTCGGCTCCACCTTCATGTGCCTTGCCCCTGAACATCCCCTTGTGGAGGTTCTGTCAAAGGGGAGTGACCAGGCCAAGGCCGTGGCGGAATTTACCGCACGTATTCTCAATCAGGAACGTTCGGTAAGCGCCCTTGAGAAATATGAAAAAGAAGGTGTCTTTACAGGGGCTTACTGTATCAACCCTGGGACCGGGCAAAGAATGCCGATCTATACGGCAAACTTTGCTCTGATGGAGTATGGAACGGGCGCTGTCATGTCTGTCCCTGCCCACGATCAGCGGGATTTTGACTTTGCACGGAAATATGGACTCCCCATCAAGGTGGTGATCCAACCCCAGGGGGAGGCGCTTGACCCTGCAACCATGGACGAGGCCTATACCGACCAGGGAGTTCTGGTTGACTCAGGCGAGTTCACAGGACTTGCCAACCTCGCAGCCATGGGAGCCGTCACACAGTGGCTTGAAAACCAGGGTATGGGCAAGACCACGGTGAGTTTCCGTTTAAGGGACTGGGGAATATCCCGCCAGCGCTATTGGGGAACGCCGATTCCGGTCATCCACTGTCCCGATTGCGGTATTGTCCCGGTCAACGAGGAAACCCTTCCGGTGGTTCTTCCAGAAGATGCCGCCCTTCTTGAAAATGGAGGTTCTCCCCTTGCGACCCTTGACTACTTTGCCCGGGCAACCTGTCCTGTGTGTAAACGTCAGGATGCAAGGCGTGAAACCGACACCATGGACACCTTTGTCGAGTCCTCCTGGTATTTTGCACGATATTGCAGCCCCAGGTATGAACAGGGCATGTTTCACCCTGGTGCCGTAGCCTACTGGATGCCGGTAGATCAGTACATCGGAGGGGTGGAACATGCAATTCTCCATCTCCTTTATTCCCGGTATTTCATGCGGGTCCTCAACACTTTGGGTCTGATCGACTTTAAGGAACCGTTTGAGCGGCTTCTAACCCAGGGGATGGTGTGCAAGGAGACCCTGACATGCCCTGAACATGGCTATATCTTTCCCGATGATGCAGAGGTCACGGCCGACGGGGTGGTCTGCAAGCGGTGCAATGGTGATGTTGAAGTTGGCCGGGTCATCAAGATGTCCAAATCAAAGAAGAACGTCATCGACCCCAATTCCCTGCTCGACCAATATGGGGCCGACATAACAAGGCTCTTCTGTCTTTTTGCCGCTCCTCCTGAAAAGGATCTTGAGTGGAATGACGACGGGGTGGAGGGGTGCCATCGTTTTGTCAACCGTGTGTGGCGGCTTGTGAATCGCTGTAAATCAACCTGCAAGGACCTTGGGCCTTATAAAGGGTCTGTGGCAGACCTTGAAGGCGAACCGAAAAAACTCTTTATCAAGGCCAATCAGACCATTAAAAAGGTGACCGATGACATCGAGGAGAGCTTTCACTTCAATACGGCCATTTCTGCCGTTATGGAGCTTGTCAATGCAATGTACTCGGTTGATTTTGATCCTGACAAAGCCGATCCCGGGACAACCCCCGGAGCAGAGATGGGTGAGGTTCTTCTCTTTTGTCTGGAAAACATTGTGCTGCTCCTGTCCCCCATTATTCCCCATTGCTGCGAAGAACTCTGGTCTATTCTGGGGCATGAACCCTCAATTGTCGATCAGCCATGGCCTGGCTTTGAAGAGGATGCCCTGAAGAGTGACGAGATTCTTATTGTTGTACAGGTGAACGGTAAGCTGCGGTCAAAGTTTTTTGTGGACGCCTCTGTGTCGGATGAATCGATCCGTGAAACAGCCCTTGCCGACGAACAGGTTGAACGGCACATCCGAGGCAAAAAGATTAAAAAGGTGATCGTTGTCAAGAAAAAACTTGTAAATATTGTGGTGTAGACAATGAAAAAAAGCTTGATCTCAGGGACTCTTGCGGCATTGGTGCTGTTGCTCACAGGTTGCGGCTACACCTTTTCAAACAGCGGGCCTCTTCCGGGCAATGTGTCACGGATCAGCGTGGTCATGTTTGAGAATCTCAGCTTTGAAACCGGGGCAGAAAGTATCTTTACATCTGCCTTGATCAGGGAACTTGTTCAAAAAAGCGATGCCATGGTTGTGGACAGAGACAAGGCTGAAGCGGTCATCACCGGCACCGTTCGCTCCATAACCGTTGGGGCCTTGACAAGGAGTGCAGACGATGCCGTTGTGGAACGCCAGGTGAGCGCAGTTATTGATCTTGATATGGTTGACTCAAGCGGCGAGGCGATCTGGTCGGTGCGCAGTTTTTCATTGAGCGAGGCTTTTACCGCAAGGAGTGACAATGCCCTGGACGAGGCAGGGAAGAGGGAGGCCATCGAAAAAATAGCCGCCCGGATTTCTGAACGGATCGTTGACCGGATGCGGGATAGGTTTTAGGGGCAGTGGGTCGTGGATGGAGGATTGTGGGGGCTCCCCTTGCGGGTGCCCTTTGCCTTGCAGGTGCCCTTTGTGGCTTCATCCTCGAGTGGGTGGTAAACAAAAACAGGATTTGTCACCTGAAAGTTGAACTTTCAGGTGTATGCAAATCCTGTTTTGTTGCAAAGAGTGAGGTATGTCTAAACGAGGCTTTTAGTGAGTCTTGAAATTTTACGTGCCGCTGTGTTCTGGTGAATAATGCCTTTTTTTGCCGCTTTTGCGATCAGAGATTTTGCCGAGTTCAGCAGATCTGTTGCATCGTCACTGCCTGCCTCTTTTGCCGCCCTGACTTTTTTGACTGCTGTATTCATGGATGTTCTGGTTGATTTGTTTCTGAGACGTCTTACTTCACTCTGTTTTGCACGTTTTATCGATGATTTGTGGTTAGCCAACTTTGATTTGCTCCTTAAGGTTTTAATCTGGTTTTAATTTGTATTGTGTATTGACTGAAAATTAATATAAATAGATGTTATAATAGTTTCAAATAGTGGCTTTTGTCAAGGGTTAATAATGTTCCGCTTTGTGTCGAAAAAGAGATCCCGGCTTTTAAGTCGATTCAGCCTTGTGGGGGGGCTTACCCTGGTCAGCCGAATTCTCGGATTTGCAAGGGATGCCGTGATTGCCTGGCTTCTGGGGGCAGGCCCTGGAAGTGATGCCTTTTTCCTTGCCTTCAGGTTCCCCGATCTGATGAGGAAGTTTTTTTCAGATGGGTTGCTCACCCTTTCGTTTGTTCCGGTCTTTACCCTCTGCCTGATCGAACAGGGACGCAAGTATGCCTTTGCCATGGCTCGATCCTGTTTCTTGTCGGTTGGGGCAGCAGGAGCCGTTCTGGTCATTGTCGGCATTGTTGCAGCGCCATTGATTGTAAGGGTTATTGCCCCTGGTTTCTCACCTGATCTGCCCACCTACACCCTGGCGGTTCAGCTGGTAAGGGTGATGATGCCCTATCTTGCCCTTGTCCCGCTTCTTGCAGTGTCCATGGGGGTGCTTAACTCCATGGGGCACTTTGCCGCTCCCGGTGCTGGCCCCATTGTGTTCAATGTATCAATTATTCTTGGAGCGTTCTCCTTTGGATCTTTGTTTCCATCTCCGGTCCTGGGGCTTGGCGTGGGGGTGGTCATGGGGGGGCTTGTTCAGCTTCTTTTGCAGATCCCCTTTCTCTGGGCAAAGGGGTTTGCCTTTTTTAAGCCAACATCTCTCTTTCATCCAGGGCAGTTTGAGGCAGGAAAAAAAATGGTTCCCTCCCTTGTGGGAGCAGCTGGATTTCAGATAAACCTTTTTGTTGCAACCATTTTGGCATCAACCCTCTCGTCTGGAAGCATCTCCTATCTATACTATGCCGAGCGACTGGTGCAGTTCCCCCTGGCGCTTTTTGCCGTTTCCTTTTCAACCGTTCTTCTGCCCGAACTTTCCAGGGAAAAAATCAGGGGTTCTGACCTAGGTGTCGCCCGCATTTTTGCACGATCGATTAAAATAGTCGTCACTGTGGTCCTGCCTGCCATGTTCGGATTAGCAGCTCTTTCTGTGCCCGTGGTCTCCCTTCTTTTTGAACGGGGAGCATTTGACCGGGTATGCGTTATTGAGACCGCATCTGTACTTTTGTTTTTCACCATGGGGCTATGGGCCTTTTCGGGAACCCGTATTTTCGTCAGTATGCTCCATGCCAGGGGAGACATTAAGACACCCTTACGGGCAAGTGTCATGGCAATGGGGTTTAACCTTGTGGCGGGCTTGTTTCTTGGGCAGGCAATGGGATACAGGGGGCTTGCCCTTTGCATATCAGCGGCTGGTGCCATAAATTGTCTGCTGCTGGTGCCGGGAGTTTGGGCATCCATTGATCGGACATCGAAAAAGAATATTGCTCTTTGGGCTTGCAGGTCTCTTTTAGCCTCTGCTATAATGCTTGGCTCAGTTGGATATGGAGTGTCGCTCATACCTGAAGGGATCTCAAAATCGGTGCTTATGGCTTGGGTTGCCGGTATTTTAATCCTTGGGGTTGTTGTTTATGCAGGTGTGTTTGTTTTAACCTTCAAGCGGGGACTTGGTCAGATCATGGAAGAATTAGGCGAGAACCAGGGCGATAATTTGAGCAGACAGGCAAGATAATGGGCAAAGCTTTCCTTCAACGTCTGGTGTTTTTTTCGACAATTACAGTCATGGTGGTGATCCTTTTTATGATTGTTTACAGCAAAAATGGGGTGAATGATTGGCAACACCTCAGCCGGGAACTTTCGGATATCCAGGAAAAAAATAAAAAACTCGATCTTGCCAACAGAGAACTAACAAGAACCATCGAGCGCCTCAAGACCGATATGGGTTATATTGAACATGTGGCACGCCATGAGCTTGGCATGACAGCCAGGAATGAAATTGTATTCAGGTTTAAGAAAAAATAGGGGATAAAATCATTGACTGACAGTGATATTCATACATTAGAGCTTGGCCGAGTTTATGAAGAACAGGGATATTTAAAAAAGGCGGCGGACCATTTTTCAGGGGCGTTGAAAAACGATCCTGAAAATTCGATCCTGATCAAATCCCTTGACCGGATCAATACCAAAAGATCCGATCCCACCGATCCCATTGATCGTTCATCCCTTTCTGGAATTATCGAACAATGGGTTTATCTGGTTGTCTTGAGGCAACGGGCAGCACGACTTTTTCACACATGGGAACGATAATCTCCCATGGCTCAGGAACGCAATGAAATTGTCCAAAACATGGTGCAGGATTTTAAAGGTGGAGCAGTTTTGCTCATTGTCTCCATCTGTTGCGCCCTGGCCTTTAATTCCTGGTCAGACTCAGGCATAGCCCTGAAGGGCCAGTGGGACCGGAGTCAGGGGGTTGTCTCACCAATGGAGAAAAACACGGTCGTGGACGGTTCCCGGGAGATCAATGACCTTGACACAATGGTGGAGCTTGTGAATTCTAAGCGGTGTACCCTGGTGGATGTCCGCTCAAACTCCCAATTTGATGCGGGTCATCTTCCTGGTGCTGTTTCATTGCCCATCGAGGCTTTTGACCAGATGATCGGGGATTTCTTTGTGGAGTATCCCCTCGATACCTGCCTTGTTGTCTATTGTGCCGGACGTGAGTGCCTTGACAGCCACAGGCTTGCCCATAGCCTGAAGACGTTTGGATTTTTTGACATCCGGATTTTTTCGGGTGGGTTTGCCGATTGGATGGAAGGGGGACTGTCCGTTGAAATACGATAAAAGGCCGTTGCTGGCCCTTGTGTTGAGGCTCGTCATCGGCATCACCTTTGTTGCTGCCTCCATCGATAAAATAGGCGATCCCGGGAGATTTGCCACCATCATTTATGGTTATTCTCTCTTCCCAGGCTGGATCATCAACCCCAGCGCCATTGTGCTGCCCTTTGTGGAGCTTTTTGCTGGAATGGCTCTTATTGTCGGAGTGGTCCCAAGATCGGCATTGATGATTATCAGCACGCTGCTATTTGTTTTTATAGTTGCAATAACCATTAATCTGCTGAGGGGTCACCAGTTTGACTGCGGCTGTTTTTCCCTTGCCCAAACCAGCAGGGCTTCGTCCGCATTCTGGTTGCTTGTCAGGGATCTTGTCCTGTTTGCCTGTGCAATTTGTCTGTTCCAGATAAAACGACCACACCGGTCATTGTAAAATCAATGACCGGTGTGGTGAATATTACCAGGCTGAACTGATTGTTGAATTGGGATGGGTGACAACAGGAATTGTTATGATTGTTCAAGAACCCGCTACTTATTATCTACCTGGGGAGACTTCAGGAGTTGCTAGGGTTGTTCAAGGGCCCTTTAATCGAAATTTCTAATCTGCGTTGATAAGGTCTCTGAGTTTTCCGGAACACTTAAAGGTGATTACCCGCCGTGCCGGAAGTATCATCTCCTCGTTTGTTGCTGGATTTCTTCCCTTTCTGGGTTTTTTTTCATTAACGCAGAATTTGCCAAAACCGCTGATCATGATATCTTCGCCCTGCTCCAGGGTCTCTTTAATTATTTCAAGCAGATCCTCCATTATTTCGTAGGATGAATTTCGGGAAATATTCAGAGCCTTTTGAAATTTTTCTGTTATCTCTGTTTTTGTTAACGCCATGTAAATTGTCTCCTGAAGCAAATGTGTTTAGGGGCTAGGAGATAAATAATTTAAATCCCAACCCCATATTGGTGTCTAATTTGTAAAATTGTAAAAACAGATCGAATTTACCTTAAAAACCGATTGTTTGTCAAGGAGTTTGAATTGTTGAATGGGTTTACAGGTTCATGGCATATCTCTCCACCATGGCAAGCACATGGGTCTCCCATACACGGTTGAATCTTTCCAGATCCTTTTGGGGCTTTTTGATCATGGCAAGGCTCATCTCCATCTGCTTTGGTGTGCTGCTCTCCTTGGAGTAGAGCTGGAGGGCGTATCTTGAGAAATCACGGACCATGAAGTCAAAGATCTGGTCGATGACATCATTTTCCACAACCCTCAGCCGTGCATTTTCAATGATCAACTGGCCATAGACCACAAGGGTAAAGAGTTCTCCCATGATCAGCAGAAAATCAATGTCTTTTAATTGACTCTTCTCCGGCGGAGCATTCAAAAGAAGGGCCTTGAGGGACTCTATCTGGCCCCTGAAAATTTTGATATTGGGAAGGTCAAGGCTCGAGTAGGCGATTTCAAAGTCGTGGAACACGATTTTTGAAAGCCCCCGGGTGGCTCCCTGATCAAAGAGAAATTCGTCGTTCCCAGGTTGATCCACAGCGGGAATTTCGGGCATGTCTGCAGGGGCAAAAAAATAGTTTGCCATGAACTTTACGATGAGTGCCATGTTAACATGGACGGTTCCCTCTAACTTTGGCAGGCCCCTTATTTCGATGGCAGCCATCTCAAAATAGGTGTCTTTTTCAAACCCCTTGGCGGCAATCACGTCCCAGATCAGGTTGATCACCTCTTCACCCTGGGTGGTCACCTTCATCTTTGTAAGGGGATTGTAGAGAAGATACCGGCGGTCGGTCTTTGAGGCGGTGCGCATGTAGTCGGCGTTTCTTCTTGCAAAGAGTTTCATGGCTAGGAGTCTTGACCAGGCATCGGTCATGAGATGCTTTACATGGGGGAAATCAGTTACGTATTTGCCGTAAAGAGTACGCTTAGATGCGTGGGTGATGGCTTCAAAAAAAGCGTGGGTGCATATGCCGATGGCAGCCCAGCCAAGGTTGTACTTGCCGACATTGATCGTATTAAGGGCCGAATCCCAGGCATGAGTGCCCCTTGAAAGGATGTCGGCCTCGGTTACCGGATAGGCACTGAGACCGAATTCCGCCACATAGGATTGGCTGCTCACAACATTTTTCACCAGGTCATAGTTCTTGTGTGTGGGGTCAGCCGTAAAGAAAACATACTCGTCCGTGTCTGAATCCTTTGCAAATACAGACACAAGGCCCGCCTCGTTGGCGTTGCCGATGTAGTATTTCCCGCCGTCTGCCATGTAGCTGCCTTCGCCCATGGGGGTGAGGCTCATTTCACTTGAGTAAAGGTCTGCCCCGTGTTCTTTTTCTGAAAGTCCAAAGGCAAAGATCTCGCCGTTTTCAAGGCGCTGGGCGGTTTCCCATTTTTTCCCCTCGTTGTCACCCATCCAGATGGGACCAAGGCCGAGTATGGTCACCTGCCAGGTGTACCAGTAGGGAAGGCCGTAAAAGCCAAGGATCTCATTGAAATCACAGATTCTAACGGTGTCCCAGCGGCATCCCTCTTTCCCATACTCCTGGGGGGTAAGGAGTCTTGCAAAGATCCTTTCTTTTTTTACGAACCCGATAAAATCTGCATACCACACCTTGGCGTGGTAGTCTTCTTTGAGTTTTGTCTTTCCCTTTGCCTCAAAAAAGGCAATGGTTTTTTTCATTATATCCTGTGATTCTTGATCAAGGTGGTCAAAGTTTTCCTCTTTAGGATTAAGAAGCTTCAATTTTACCTCCGTTCAAAAAATTTAATTAGCAATAAAAAAGACTGTTTAATCAGCTAGAACCACCATTCTATTATTGGGTGGAATTGTCAAGTCTTTTTTGTCAACAGGTCAATGGGATTGACTATTCATCCATCTTGAATTTATAATAAAAAATTTGGATTTCACTTTTTATCAGTTAATGTGTAAATAATTTGTAAGGAGATAACATTGGGGATCAAGGATCTTTCTGTTCTTGATGGCAGATACAAGGCGCTTACGGCAGAGCTTGGCGAGCTTTTTTCAGAGTTTGGACTGATCGAACATAGGGTTCATGTCGAGGTTCAATGGCTCAGGTTTATATTAAAGGATCTTGCCCTCACAGGGGTTGATCCATCTCTGCTTGAAAAGCTTGATGGGTTTTCCATCGATTTTACCGAGGCGGACGCAGCCAGGGTAAAAAAAATTGAGCAGACAACCAATCACGATGTCAAGGCTGTTGAATATTTTGTCAAGGAACGTCTTGAATCGGCAGGACTTTCAAGCCTCAAGGAGTGGGTCCATTTTGCCTGTACCTCCGATGACATCAACAATGTTTCCTATGCCCTGATGCTTAAAAAGGGTAAGGAGGTTGTTGCAGATCGTCTGGAAACTTTGCTTGGGATTATGGAAAAAACGGCCCTTGAGCACAAGAGCGTGCCCATGATGTCAAGGACCCATGGTCAGCCGGCAACTCCCACGACGGTGGGCAAAGAATTTGTCAATTTTGCCTGGCGCATTCAGCACGAGCTTTCCATTTTAAGGAGCGCAAAGATCCAGGCCAAGATTAACGGCGCAACGGGTAATTATAATGCCCATTATTTTGTCTATCCTCAAATCGACTGGGCCGGGGCGAGCGAGCGTTTTCTCTCCCAGAACCTGGGGCTTGAGCCCCTTTTGTTTACAACCCAGATCAATCCCAATGCATCGCTCTCCTTTATTCTCCACTCCCTTGTTCGTACAGCGGCCGTAATCATTGATTTTGACAGGGATATGTGGGGGTATATCTCCCTTGGCTATTTCCGTCAGCAGTTAAGCGAAGGAGAGACCGGGTCTTCGACCATGCCCCATAAGGTTAACCCAATTGACTTTGAGAACAGTGAGGGCAACATGGGGCTTGCCATTTCCATGATGGAACACCTTGCTGTAAAACTTCAGAAATCCAGGTTTCAGAGGGATTTGACAGACAGCACGGTTCTGAGGAGTCTTGGGTCTGCCCTGGGATATTATCTCATCGGTGTTAAAAACGCTGTGAGAGGAATGGGCAAGGTTGCCGTTGATCCCCGGGCAATGCTGCAGGATTTAGAGGCCAACCCTGAGCTTCTTGCCGAACCCTTTCAAACGGCCATGAGGGTCTTTGGTGAAGAGAACCCCTATGAACGTTTAAAGACTCTTACTCGGGGAAAGCGGATCGGACGGCAGGATATGAACCGGTTTGTTGACGGTCTTGAGAAAATTCCAGAAACTTTCCGGCTGAGGATGAAAGAGCTCACCGCCGCTCGGTACACAGGACTTGCAGAGCATCTGGTTGATCTCTATTTTCAGCGTAAAGTTACCTAGGCTATCCTTCTTAGAGCCCCATTTTTTTGATAAAAGACTCATCTGCCATGCCGGTGGTTGAGTCTTCCTTTTCCTGGTGCTGGCGTTTTGCCTTCATGAAAATTTCTTCAACATCCTCCTCTTCTTCCTTTTCATAGGGGAATAAAAGTTCAAATTCGGTATTTTCAATGCCGAGCTCCAGGAAAAAAGGGCGATGTTTTTCTGTTTCAAAGGAGACGCGCCTGTAAAGGGGGTCGTCAATCTGGGTATCTATGGAGATGGAGATGTCCTTGGTGATCACGAGCATTTTGGGCTGGTTCTGTTTGATGGTCACATGGAGTTCATTCCTAAGATCCGTTTGAAAGTGTCCCATGGCCTGGTTCATCAGTTCCCCCAGCACATTGGCCACATCGTCCGAGGTGTGGAGAATCGAGAGCTCGTCTTTGGGCATGCCCATGTGGATCATATAGCTTCTGTAAATATCCAGGGCCGCTTCTTTGGAAAAATTCATCACAAGAAGTCCTGAAATTCCACCTTCAAAAATGGTAAAACAGCCGATATCCGGTTTAAGGCAGGTTCTGTTGATCTTCTGGACAAACGGAGAAAAGGTTATCTCCTGGGCAGATGCTTTTTTTAATACTTTTTGAACGGTTTTGCAAAGTATCAGAAGAATTTCGTCGGTTGATTTGGTTAAATTGTCAATGACCATGGATTGCTCCTTGAATAGTTTTTTAATGTCAGATTCATTGTCTGAGAATATATGGAGGCGACTCTGGTGTCAAGAGGCTTGGAATGGTAAACAAAAATTGTTGTGTTTTTATTCTCCAGGTTGACCTGTTGTGTCTGTTTCGCTACTCTTGATTGAAACCGGGTTTGCTGAATTTAAAATTTACAGGTGAGGAAACTCAATGGAAAAGACAAAAACAGAATGTGGTTATTCAAAGGAACAGGGAAAGCTTCTTGTTCTCCTGGCCAGGGTCACAATTGGTGAACGACTCGGCATCAATTATGAGGATTCGGGGCTTGAAAGGTCAGGGTTGAGCAGCCTCAAGCATTCCGATCTTGATCTGCAGCTGAAACACGAGATCTTTGGCCGCAGGCAGGGAGTCTTTGTCACCCTTGAGATTGATGGGCGGTTGAGGGGGTGCATGGGCTCTCTTGCACCCCATGGGACGGTCAGGGAGGAGGTGGCAACAAACGCCTTGAATGCGGCCTTTAACGACCCGAGGTTCCCCGGACTTACGGTAGCTGAGTTCGATCGGGTGGATCTTTCGGTGAGCATTCTTACAAATCCTGAACCCCTGTCCTTTAAAACGCCGGAAGAGCTTGTTAAGAAACTTGTTCCGGCAAAGGACGGGGTGATCATTCAAAAGGGACGGGCAAGGGCCACCTTTCTGCCCCAGGTGTGGGATCAGCTTCCCGGGAAGACCGATTTCCTTGCCCATCTATGCACCAAGGCGGGCCTTGCCTCTGACGATTGGACCAGGCCCGGGCTTGATGTGAGGACCTACCGGGTTCAGCATTTTTCCTAAGATCAGGGAGTTGTAAATTTAGGGTCCTTATTCCTTTTGTTTGACTACAAGGGTCTTTAGCACGTCTTCTTTGCCGATTATCCCCACAAGCTTGTTCTGCTTATCCACAACCGGAATGGTGTGGAAGTGTTTTTCCACCATGAGAGCCGCCACCCGGCTGATGGGTGTATCAGGTTGGACCGTTACAGGATCATGAACCATGGCCTGTTCAACCGTGGTTGCGGCAATTTTCTTGAATTCTTTTTCGAGCCGTTTGGAGGATGATAGGGGGATTATACCGTCCAGAAATGTCAGTATCGGCGGCAGGGAAACATTTTTCTGCTGGAAGATAAGATCGCTCTGACAGATAATCCCCTTGAGGTCTCCATTCTTATCTACAACCGGTACGCCGTTGATGTGATTTGAGAGCAGAATATCGACGGCTCTTCCGATTTCCCAGTCTGCCTGAACAACAATAATCTCACGTGTCATGATATCTTCTGCTTTCATAATACTTTCTCCTGGGTTTAAAGGGTTATATTTTTGAGTGTTGTTTTAAGGATTATAACCTAGGGGGGTGAGAATCACAATCTTTAAGCAAGTGAAGGATGGCGGTGGACAATCGGGTTACAGCAAGGGGAATTTGCCAGAGGGAGTTGTCTCGATTCCCAACCCTGTTGGAACCTGCCCTTATCTCCATGAAATCAACCTTGTAAAGGGCAGCCACCTGGGCTGAGGCAGCCCCCTCCATGGCCTCCATGCAGGGTTGGTGAAAGTTGGAAAAGAGCCGTTGTGCTGAAGCATTGCTGGCCGTGACCGTGGATACAGTTATAATCCCGGCCTTCATGACCGTTAATTTTTCCCTGGAAAAGCCATGCTTTAAAACTTTAAGCGCATGTTCGGCATGTTCCTGGCTTACTGGGAATCGGCCCTGGCGGCTTTCAGGGCTGCCAGGTATAAGATCAAAGGGGAGGGGGGTGACTCCCTGGGTGATTTGCGGGTTTTCAACGCCCGTGTGGACGTAGGTTTCCCATTCTGCAATCCCAATGTCACCAGGTTCGAGTCCTGCCTGTTCAAACACACCTGCAATGCCCGTCTGAATGACAAGTCTCGGTTTGAATCTCTCAAGGGCCATGGTCAGGGCCTGGGCCGTATTGACCAGGCCGGGCCCTGTCACCATGACCAGAATCCTCTGCCGTGCAGCCGAAAGCTTGATCATGGGCATTCCCACAGGAGACAGAGTCTCTTTCTTGATGGTTGCAAGTCGGATAAAGGGGTCGATCTCCATCCTTGTTGCCGCAAGTATAATAACTTCAGGGTTCATTCCATAAGCTCTTTTAAGGCCCTCAAGGCGAGGCAATATCCCAGAGAACCAAGACCCGTGATCTGGCCGTTGACCACACTTGACACAAGGGAGGTATGTCTGAACTTTTCCCTCTTGTAAATATTTGAGAGGTGAACCTCGATCACGGGACAGGCCAGAAGTAGAAGGGCGTCCCTTATGGCAACGCTCGTATGGGTGTAGGCGGCGGGGTTTATGATCACGCCGTCGATATTTTCTTCAAACACCCTGTGTATGATAGAGACAATGGCACCTTCGGAGTTGGACTGAAAGGTTTCTACCTCGATGCCAAGATCTTTGCCAAGGGTTTTTATTCCCCGGTCGATCCCTTCAAGGGTTTCCCGACCATAGGTCTCAGGTTCCCGCCGGCCGAGCATGTTAAGGTTCGGGCCGTGGATGACGACGACCCTGGGGTGTTTGTTTTGAACGGTCATGTCATGCCCCAATGTCGATTTTGGCAAGATTGCGCAGTTTTCCAATGGCCTCCCCATAGTCAGGGGCTCCATAGATGGCCGATCCCGCCACAAATGAGGTGGCTCCCGCCTTTGCAACCCTGTCCATGGTGGTTTCAGAAACTCCGCCATCCACCTGGATGATAGCCCTTGAGCCTGTCTCCTCAATCAGGGATGCGAGCTGTTCTATCTTGTGAAGGGAAGATTCAATGAACTTTTGACCGCCAAAGCCCGGATTGACACTCATGATCAGGACAAAGTCAAGCTCTTCAATGATCCATTTAAGGCAGGTAAGGGGGGTGGCGGGATTCAGGGCCACCCCGGCTTTGACATCTGAGCTCTGGATCATCTGGATGGTTCTGTGAAGATGGGTGCATGCCTCGGCATGGACGGATATGAGGTCAGCCCCTGCCTTGATAAACTCGGGAATCAGGTGATCTGGACGTTCGATCATGAGATGCACGTCAAGGGGCAGGGAGGTGACCTTTTTGCAGGCTTTCACAATGATCGGACCGTAGCTTATGTTTGGCACAAACTGGCCGTCCATGACGTCGATGTGTATCCAGTCGGCTCCACCCTTTTCTACGGCGGAGATCTCTTGTCCTAATATTGTGAAATCCGCCGAAAGTATGGACGGTGCAATGATTGTCATGGAAATTCTCCTGAATTATATTCTTTAGCTTTTAGCTGTTAGCTTTCAGCTCTTAGCTAACTGCTAACAGCTAATAGCTAACGGCTATCGTGTTTCATTCTTCGTTGTGTCTATTCGTTGATACTTCTTTTCATGGTGGCAGAAAAAAAGCCGTCCATGCCAAGGGTTTGGGGGTAGGTCCTGAAAATTCCATCCTGGCCTGTCAAGGGATGGGTGTTGAAAACAGGGGAAAAATCTCTCCTGGTTTTTAAAAATTGGTCAATCACCTGTTCATTTTCCTCTGGCTCACACGAACAGACGGCATAGACCATTATTCCGCCGGGTTTAACAAGGTCTGCCAGGTTGTTGAGGATCTTTTTCTGGAGAGCTGCAAGACGGCTGATATCCTGTGGTGTGCGGCTCCATCTTGCGTCAGGGTTTCTTCTCAACACTCCAAGGCCGGTGCAGGGAGCGTCTACCAGAATTCTGTCAAAGGGTTTATCCTGTTCTTTTGGATTGATATTCAGAGCGTCCATTCTTTTTGTAGTGACATTAGAGATACCGAGGCGTTTCATCTCCCCTTCAAGAACCATAAGTTTTCTTTCATCAAGATCCCAGGCCTCGATTTCTCCCAGGTTTCCCATGATCTGGCCCATGTGGCCGGTTTTGCCGCCAAGGCCTGCGCAGGCGTCAAGGATTCTCTCTCCAGGCTTAGGGTCAACAAGGGTGGTGATGATCTGGGTCGCCTCATCCTGCACCTGAAACAGTCCCTGTTTAAACAAATCTGTAAGATGCAGAGGTGTCTTTGGGCGAGTAACGGACAGACCGTCAGGGGCGTGAACCGTTGGCAGAATGGTTTCAACCTCTTTTTTCAGGGCAGCTGCAAGGGTTGTCCTGTCGGTTTTCAGGGTGTTGGCCCTAAGCGTGATGGGGGGAATGGTATTAATGGAATCAAGGAGAGTTAGGCAGGCTTCAAGGCCGAACCTGGCTGTCCAGCGCCGGGCGAGCCACAGGGGGATGGAGTGGCTCTTTGAGACAAAAAGGGCCGGGTCTTTTCCTGGATCCGGCATGGCAACCTCCATATATCGGGTGGTTGCCTTTCTCAGTACGGCATTGACAAAGCCTCCGGCTCCGGTGTTTGCGATTGTCTTTGCCATATTTACCGCAGTATTCACAGCAGCCGAAACTGGAATCTTTTCCATGAAAACAGTCTGAAACAGACCCATGCGAAGGGTGTAAAGTATGCCTGGTTCGATTTCGTTTATTCCCCTTTTTGAAAAGGGTGTGATGAGCCAGTCAAGGTGCTCCCTCCATCTGAGTGTTCCGTAAACAATGGCATTGGCAAGGGCCCTGTCACGATGGGCCAGGGAATCAAGCTCAGTTGAATAACGTTCAAGGGTTCTGTCCAGGGGAAATTTTGAATCATGATTTTCAACCAGGATGGTCAAGGCCAGGAATCTAGGGTCATTGACCGGTGCAGGTTTCAATCTTGTCAGGGGTCGACCCTTTTTTTCACCCAAGTTTTTTTCACCCATGGAACACCTCCCCCGGCTTTACCGGATTTCCCCTGAGGAATTCAACGGCTGTCATTCGTCGCCCCGAGGCCCCCTGGAGCTCGACAATGGTGACGGCTCCATTGCCTGCTGCCACAAGGATGCCTTGATCGTCACAGCCGAGAACGGTTCCCGGATCAGCCGTTGAAGGTGTGGTGTGACAGGTCACCTTGAAGATCTTGAGGTGGTGATCGTTTAAAAGGGTAAAGGCCCCGGGCCACGGTGTCATGGCTCTGACATGGGCTGAAATCTTGTCCGGGGACTGGGTCCAGTCGATCCTGCCGTCGGACTTCTTTAACACGGGGGCAAAGGTGGCAAGGTCGTGATTCTGGGGGATCGGCGTGAGACCGTTCTCAGCCAGCAGATCCAGGGTCTTGACGATCAAATCCGCTCCCATCACGGCCAGTCGATCATGGAGATCCTGGGCCGTATCCGATCCATGGATGGTTGTCTCGGACTTAAGAAGCATGTCCCCTGTGTCGAGATTCTTGTCCATGAACATGGTGGTAACGCCGGTCTGTCTGTCCTGGTTGAGAATGGCTGCCTGGATCGGGGCTGCGCCCCTGTGGGCCGGGAGCAGGGATGCGTGTATGTTGATGGGGTTTATGGCCGGGATGTCAAGGAGTTCCTGGGATAGCTTATGACCAAAGGCCACCACCACAAACAGGTCTGGCTTTAGGGCAACGAGGGTTTCTTTGATTTCTGCCGAACGCATGTTTTCAGGCTGGATTACCCTTAGCCCCAGGTTCTGGGCCGCCACCTTGACCGGAGGCGGAACCATTTTTTTACCCCGTCCCTTTGGACGGTCCGGCTGGGTTATCACAAGGACAATCTCATGACCCTCTTCTGCCAGAGCCAGAAGAGGGGGCACGGAAAAATCAGGGGTTCCCATGAACACGATTCTAAATGGTTTTTTCAATGGTCAATCACCCCCTTTTTTATCTTTTTTTTGTACATGTTTCGTTTGAGGACGCTGATTCTATCAATGTAGAGAATGCCGTCCAGGTGATCGATCTCATGCTGCATGATCACGGCCAGAAGGCCATGGGCATCAAATTCAAGTTTTTTCCCCTCGATATTCAACCCCCGTACCGTGACAGTTTCAAATCTTTTAACATCGCAGCTGTAGTCGGGCACGCTCAGACATGCCTCGTTTTCTGATATTATGCAGCCAGAGGATGCTATGATTTCAGGGTTAATAAGGGTCCTGAATTCTCTTTGCTCCTCTTTTTTGTCCTCTTCCTGCTCCCCATCTTCTTCCCCATCTTTTTTATCGGGGTTTGCCGCATTGGGGTTGTATACGATGATTCTTTTGGGTTGCCCCACCTGGGGGGCAGCAAGCCCTACGCCAGGTGCATCGAACATGGTTTCACCCATATCCTTCACAAGCTGTTTTACATCATCATCTATGGTTTCAACCGGCAGTGCTTTTTTAAGAAGTACCTCTGCCGGGTATTTGTAAATTTCAAGTAAAGCCATAATGGTTAATATCCTTTAAATCAGGCCAGGATTTCCCTTGCCTGCTGAATATCGTTTCGAATTTGTTGGGAAAGTTCTTCAAGAGTCGAGAATTTTTTTTCATCTCTGAGTCTTTTTATCATGTTTACACGAATTCTTGTATTGTATAAATCCTGGGAGAAATCCAGAAGATGAACTTCAATGGTAAAAATATGGTCATCAAAGGTGGGGCTGTAACCTATGTTTGCCACCGCCTTGAACTTGCCCTTTTCGGTTTCCACGGTGACGGCGTAAACCCCATTCTTGGGGCAAAGTTCATCGTGGAGCTTTATGTTTGCCGTGGGAAATCCAAGCTTACTGCCTCCCCGGGCACGACCTTTTACCACCTTGCCCCTGATCTGGTAGAATCTGCCGAGAAATTTTGGAGTTTCATCCACCCGGCCTTCCATTACAAGTTCTCTGATCCTTGTGCTGCTTATCCTCTCCCGTCCATTTTCCGTATCGTTGATCCAGTCGGCAGTGAGGACTTCAAAACCAATATCCTTGCCCGCCTTTTGCATCACATTCAGGTCTCCCTCCCTGTTTCGGCCGAACGTGTAATCCGATCCAACAACAATTGCCTTCATCCCCAGCTGATCCACAAGGAGGTCCTTTATAAAGCTTTGGGCTGAAATGGCTGCAAACTCACGAGTAAACGGAAGGCAGAGAATTTTGTCAATGCCGGTTGCCGAGATTAGCTCTATCTTCTGATCCTTTCTTGTGATCAGGGGAGGCCCATTCTTGCCAAGCACCTTTAGGGGATGGGGTTCAAAGGTGATGACCACCGATGTCCCGTTGATCTCCCCTGCCTTTTCTATCACCTGGTGGAAAAGTGCCTGGTGCCCCTTATGAACCCCGTCAAAATTTCCAATGGTAATAACAGCATTGTTAAAGGGGGTTTTTATTAGTTTAAGGTCTTCAATCAGTTCCATATTTCCCTTTTTTATTAAAAGCATAAATGGGCTTGACAAGGCCCATAAATCTCTATATATAGAACACCTGCTGTTGCAAATCAATCCTTTTTTGGACTGAATTTGTTTGAGACAAAGATTGGAATAAAGCCTCAGCCGAAGTGGCGGAATTGGTAGACGCGCTTGTTTCAGGGACAAGTGGACGTACGTTCGTGGGAGTTCGAGTCTCCCCTTCGGCACCAACTTTTATTTTGATCTTTATTTGTTTTAAAAGCATTAGCCGAAGTGGTGGAATTGGTAGACACGCTAGACTTAGGATCTAGTGCCGCGAGGCGTGAAGGTTCAAGCCCTTTCTTCGGTACCATCCAATAAATAAAGGCCTTTCAGGAGTTTAGATTATACTCAGGAAAGGCCTTTGGTTTTGTTGGGGGTATACATAAAAGATACCCCATTGATTGTTTGGCACCCTTCATGTATCTCAACCCCTTTTTTGAGTGGTCAGCGAGTTAAAGGTGAGCTTTTCCCTTCACGGAAAAGCTATGACGTTTTATATGAAACTCCCGCCGAAGGGTTGTTATTGGCGGTGTTTCAATATTCGTTGTGGCCGGATGCCTCTCTCGCTCCGGCCGTGCCGGTTATAAAGAATTATAAGTTGATAATGAAAAATTTCGTGAATTCAGTTGCGCTCATTCTAATCGTTTCATCAATATCCTGCACACATCAAAAAAAAATAGATAGAGCGGTTCCTGTTAAAGAATGGCACCAGATCAGTATCCTCATGATAGGCGACTCCATTACCGAGGGGGTGCAAAGCAGTCCTTCCGCAGAGCCCTATACGGCCGTTGCAGCCAAGGTGCTGGGTAAAAGATTCACAGTCACTCAGATAGGGTGTGGTGGGGCCACAACGTGGGATTGGTCGTTGTTCGGCGGAGTAACATTTTGCGGTGGCCGGTTCTGGGAGTTGAATGTCTATGAGGCGCGCGCTCGGCCCAATCTTCCCGTCGATGTGGTGACTGTCATGCTCGGTACCAACGATGCCACCGGTTTCTACGAGCCCGCACCAATTACTCCAGATGAGTACCGTGACAACCTCGCCAATCTGGTGACTAATCTGCTCAACGATGGCGCAGGAAAAGTCATGTTGATGCCGCCACCCCCCATGTGCGAATCGGCCACTGCAGATGTTGTTATGCCTTTGAAAGCATATCGTACCATTGTGAGGGAGATGTGCACCACGCGGGATGGTCTGGTGTGTGGACCTGACGTTTACACCCTGTTGAAGGAAGAGCATTTTCAGGGCTGGGATGTACACCCGAACGGCTTAGGCCATCTGACCCTTGGCATTGCCATTGCAAAAATGATCCTGGGGCAATAATGGGTTAAAACGCCGCAGATCCCATGGGCAAAAAATCCCAATCCCTGTTCACAAAAACAACTCCCGGAAGCACTTAACAGCACAGATATTTATGATTGCCACTGGATCATACACGTCGGACACTACTAAATCCTCTTGACAAAAAAAAATAGTATACCCTAAGCTATTCATCCCTCTCAAAGTTAACAGCCTCTATCTGGTAGAAAGGATTTTATTTTTTGCGTTTAACCTTTAAAATTAAGGATGCATTCATATGGAACATAACCCTAGTGCAGCACATCGCTGGCGATTCTGTCGTCTCGGCGGATTTAATCAGGTGTGTTTGGAAAGAGCTGAAGATCTTCGGCACCTGGTGGAGCTTGACCAAAAACTTTGGGCTGGGCTCAGTTGCCCGGTGAATGGTCTGGAATTCGATTCAAGTACCCTGGCTATGCTTAACCGCGATTCCGATGGACGGGTGCGTGTTCAGGAGGTTCTGGCCGCGGTGATCCGGACCTGTTCGGTACTCAATAGCCTGGATTCTGTAATGCCTGGCTCCAATATTAAGGTTGTAAAACCAATGCATTCCAACCGTGATCTCTACCGTTTACTGAACAACTTTGTCACTTTTCGCGATTTTTATGCCCAGGACAGTAAGGCGGTTTTTCAGTCTGGGACACTGTTGTCAGAATGACAGGCCAGGCGAGGAACGTTCAAATGGAGCCTGCGCCAGCGCCGCCCCAGGAACAGAACCCCGATCCTACGGTGGAATAATTCAGTGATTCCATGTCAGCCGTTTTAGATGGCCCCGGAGATAATAAGGGCATTGGAGGGTATTCCGGTGGACCCAGGTAATTTTTTCACTGGTGGAAACGATGACCAAGACCTCAATATCCATGCTGCTCTCGTTTAAACTTCTAAATGAGCCTCTAATTCTGCTCTGGATTTTCCAGCACCAGCCCTTTTGAGGATAGATTTTGTTCAAATCCCTGAAATCATGCCCTCATACAACCGTTCGGCATCCTCCCTTCGACATAGTTCCGTTCCCGGCGTCATGACCGCTGCCGTACCGGCGGCAACGCCGAAAAGGACAGATTCCCTGAGCGGGTTTCCCCTGGCAAGACTCAAAACGATACCGGCCACCATGCTGTCCCCGGCCCCTACCTTGCTGATAATCGGCACGGTGGGCGACAGGATGTGTTCAGCGAGTTTTTCCGAAACCACCAGGACGCCAGCTGCACCAAGGGAGATCACCAGCACTTCGCACCGGCCGCTTTGGATGATCTTCCGGGCGGCGGCCTTGATTTGGGATTCCTCTTTGACCTCCTCTCCGACCAGCTCCCTGAATTCTCGGACATTGGGCTTTAGTAAAAATACCCCTTCCCGAAGAGCTGCATCCAACGCTTCACCCGAAACGTCGACGATAACTTTTGCGCCTCTCTTCTTTCCGACACGTGCAACCTGTGCATAAAAGTCCTCAGGCACACCCGGCGGCAGGCTGCCGCTGGCAACCACATAATCAGGCGAAGGTTCCATGGTTGCCAGTTCATGAATAAATGGATCCCACTCTTCTTTGCAAAGCTGCGGTCCCGGCATCCCAAAACGATACTGCTGGCCGGTGGCCTCCTCTAAAATGACGAGACTTTCCCGGTTCACTCCTTGAATGGGAAACGGCCTGTGGGTCAAACCTTCTTCGTTCAGGAGTTCCTGGAGTCTCCTTCCCGTGAGGCCGCCTGCAGCATAAAGGAGCAGGGACTTGCCCCCCAGTTTTTTAACGGCCCGGGCGACATTCACCCCGCCTCCTCCGGGCTCGAAACGAGGCGTTTTGCAGTATAGTTTTCGCTCGGCCACGACATGGGCAACACTTGAATTTTTGTCGATTGCCGGATTTAAAGTTATGGTCACAATGGTTTTCATGGGAAGCTCTCCTTGTGAAAATCTCTGCCAGTAATGTTTTAAATAAAATTGATCTGTCAGGGTTATGCCTGTTCAATCATTTGCATTGCCGTCCTAATCATCTTTATGAAACAAAAACAAATAGTGTCGGGTGAGATTTTTCATGCTATCAAGTATTGATTCTTAATACAAGCAAGGTAGAAAAACACTCCCAAGGGCGGTTTTCACCGTGCCAAACTACATTAAATGGACCTTTCTTTACACGAAACCAGGGGGTAGCTCTTTATGGTACAAAAAATATTTTTTGTGACGTGTCCATATTTAAAACAATGGCGAACCAGCCGCTGTTCTTGAAATATAAACTTATTGATAGTCTTGAATAGAAGCATGCCTTGTGTCATACTTTGTTTTATCATGTGATGATAAGTTTTTGATTTCACAAACTCTCTATCTTGAACCATCAAGCGCAATGTATTTTTTCTTTTTTCAGGTGGAGGCTTGGGGTAAGATAGCTAAACTTCAAGGAGAAATAAGAGAATGGATAAAATGAAAATAAGTGAATTAATGCGTCCCATTGACACGTTTCCCGCTATTCCCAGCGATTCTACTTTTTTGGATGGGGTGATGGCTTTGGAGAGTGCCGACGAGCAATTTAAATCGGGAAATGCTCCTGAAAGAATTTTACTTGTCCATGATATGAAGGGAAAGGTCATCGGGAAAATATCACCCATGGACATTGTCCAAGGTTTGGAGCCAAAATATGACGACATTGATCACTTTAAATCCAACCAGTATTCTCAAATGATTCGGAGTTCACTCCTAGCAATGAAGGACGAATTCAGATTGTGGCACAGACCCCTCGGAGAACTATGTGAAAAGGCAAATTCCATTAAAATCCATAATTTTATCAAGATGCCAACGCCTGACCACATGGTAATGATCGACGATAATGTGGACATCGCTTTTCATCTTTTTGTTGTCAGGCGCCATGGTTCTCTTTTCGTTAAAGACGGGCAAAACATTGTGGGTCTTATTCTATTCTCGGACATATACAAAAAAATTCGAGAGACTATGAAGAGTTGTCCGGTTTCGACGTAAACGCACAGTAAGGATTTTCCCATGACAGAAAAACCTTCAAGACGATCCTTCATTAAATTCGGAGCTGTTGCTGCCTGTTCTTTTGTTGCTGCAGGTTTGCCGACGCAAGGCCTTGCGTCGGGAAGGGAGGAACATATCGCAACCATGATTGATATCAGTAAGTGTATAGGTTGCGGGGAATGTGTTGATGCATGTTCTGAAGTTAATGGCAGTAGATATCCGGATCCGAAAAAACCTTTCCCGAAAATGTATCCTCCAAGGGCGAAGGTTGAGGACTGGTCAGACAAAATATATTGTCCCCTATCTTTGGCTATGCTAATGAATAAAGCTTGAATTGTGTTCCTGTCAGCACTTTTGTTGCAGATAACCTGAACCGGGGGGATTGATAATGGCAGCCTATCTATGGAAGGGGAAAAACCCAAAAAACAGGGTGGTGAAGGGGGAGATGGAGGCCGAGAGTGTTGAACAGGTGAGGTCGAGTCTTGTTCGCCGAAAGATAACCCCGGTCAAGATCAAGCCCAAACCCAAGGATCTGTTTGAGAATGTTTCGTTTTTGCAGCCCAGGGTCAAGGAATCGGATGTCATTATTTTTTCAAGGCAGTTTTCCACCATGATCGATGCAGGTCTTCCCCTTCTTCAATGCCTTGACATCCTCCATGCCCAGCAGGAGAATCCAACGTTCAAAAAAATTTTGAAAAAGATCAAGGAATCGGTGGAGTCTGGGGAGACCTTTGCCGATGCCCTTGCCAAATTTCCAGATGTTTTTAACGAACTTTTTACCAACATGGTGGCGGCAGGAGAGGCAGGCGGTATCCTTGATATTATTTTGAGAAGACTTTCCGCCTATATGGAAAAAATGGCAAAGTTGAAGAAACAGGTAAAGGGTGCCATGACCTATCCAGCCATCACCCTTGCAGTTGCCGTTATTGTCGTGGGCATTATCCTGGTTTTTGTCATTCCGGTTTTTGCCGAGATGTTTGCAGATTTTGGTTCCACACTCCCCGCCCCGACTCTTTTAGTAGTGTTTATGAGTGAATTTGTCATTGACAATATTTTTTATATTCTAGGTGGTTTTGTGGTTTTCACCTTTATCCTTCGAAGAATCTATGCTTCAGAAAAGGGTCGTATCATCATGGACGACTTGTCTTTAAAGCTGCCTGTCTTTGGTATGCTTATTCGAAAGGTTGCGGTGGCCAAGTTCACAAGGACCATGGGCACAATGATGTCCAGTGGGGTTTCCATTCTTGAGGCCCTTGATATCGTGGGAAAAACAGCGGGAAACAAGACGGTTGAGTTTGCCATCCAAGACGTAAAACAGGGCATTTCAGAGGGGCGGTCCATGGCCGACCCCCTCCTTGAAAGTGGGGTTTTCCCCTCCATGGTCTGCTCGATGATTGCAGTTGGAGAATCTACAGGCGCCCTTGATAACATGCTCGGCAAAATAGCCGATTTTTATGATGATGAGGTGGACCAGGCTGTAAAGACCCTTACTGACATGATCGAGCCCTTCATGCTCGTGTTCCTTGGGGTGGTCATTGGCGGGCTTGTGATAGCCATGTATCTACCCATATTTAAGATGGCTGCGGCCGTGGGATAATTTTAAAAATTGAAAAATGTCTCAGGAGCAGACTCGACCTACACGGTTGATATGGTTAAAAAGCTTGGCTGGCTCATCTGGTTCAGGGTGGTATTTGCAATTGTTGTGGCTTTTTCAACCTTTGTTTACAGCAAAGGGGAGCATCTTCCCACAACCGGTCAGCCCTTTGTTTCCCTTTATTCTGTTGCAGCCCTTCTTGTTGTTTTTTCCCTTATGTCAGCCGCTGTTCTACCACGGGTAAAAACAAAGGTTCTGTTTGCCTATGGGCAAGTTATGGTTGACACACTCTTTATAACTGCCATTATCTTTGTTACGGGTAAATCAGAGAGTATTTTTACCTTTTTGTACCTTGTAGGCATCATGGGGGCGAGTATGCTTCTCCCAAGGGGTGGGAGCATCGTTATTGCGGCTTTTTCCAGTGTGTTGTACGCCGTTCTTGTCTTTTTTGAAAATCAGTATTTGCTTGATTTCCATGGGACTGGTTCCGGCCTTTCCATAATGGCGGCCTGGTCCCAGATGGTTTACCGGGTTGTCATCATTGCATTGGCCTGTTTTGCCGTCGCCTTTTTGAGTGGTATCCTGGCCTTCCAGGCAAGACGTGCCCGCCGGGATTTAGGGGTTGTGGAGCGCCACCTTAAAAGGGTGGAACGTATGGCTGCCATGGGTGAGATGGTTGCCGGCATGGCCCATGAGATAAAAAACCCCCTTGCATCCATATCTGGCTCCATTCAGCTTATGGCCGAGAATACGGAGCCTGGTTCGTCCAATCTGCGGCTCATGAAGATTGTCCTCAGGGAAACCCAGCGGTTGAACGCTATTGTGACGGATTTCCTCCTGTTTGCAAAACCAAAGAGCGGCACGGTGAAAGAGATGAGGCTGGATCTTGCCATAGGGGAAATTGTATCGCTTTTCCGGCAGGATCCCCTGTGTGCAGACCGCATCGAGATAACGGTCAAGCTTGACTCCCCGGTGTTGATTGCCATGGACCCCGGCCACTTGAAACAGGTACTGTGGAATCTTTTAAAAAACAGCGCCGAGGCAATTGAGCGAACAGGTATAATCTCAATTCGTTTGAAGGCCTGCCGGACCGATGGAATTTATCTTACAGTTTCTGATACCGGCTGCGGCATTATAGAAGAGGTGCAGGAGATTGCATTTGATCCTTTCTTTACCACCAAACGATTTGGTTCCGGTCTGGGACTCTCGATTGTCCACCGAATCATTGACAGCTACCAGGGTGTGATTGATTTTGAAACATTTCCTGGGAAAGGGACGACATTTACCCTTATTTTCAAGGATGTCTCCCCAAGTAGATCTTGACACCAGGTTATGGAATAGGGTAGTTTATTCAATTTTATTGACCAAGACATATAATACTATACTAAGACCAAAGAATAGGGTCATAGAGTAAGACCATAGATTAAAATAAGATCAACAACTTAACCATATATGAAAGATACTTAAAAATGGATGATTCAAACGCATTACTTGTGGCAAGAAAAGAGAAAATAGATGAGATTCGGGATATCGGTATTCCTCTTTATCCCAATGATTTTAAAGTCTCCCACACCGTGGAAGAGTTAAAAAAGCTCATCAAGGAAAACAGCGACGGGCTTGGCGTGGAAGGACCTCGATTTTTCGTTGCAGGAAGAATGATGGCGGTCAACAAGTTCGGCAAATCATCGTTTATCCGCTTTAAGGACAGAACCGGTCAAATCCAGGCATATGTTCAGAAGAACACGCTCGGGGACGAGGTGTACAACCTGTTCAAAAAGCTTGATATCGGTGACTTTGTAGGAATTTCCGGCACCCTGTTTCAGACAAAGACCGGGGAGTGGACCATTTTGGCCGAAACATTTCGGCTTTTATCTAAATCCATGCGACCCCTGCCTGAAAAATTCCACGGAATCAAGGACCCGGAAAAGAGATATCGTCAGCGCTACCTTGACCTGATCATGAATAAAGAGGCAAGGGATATTTTTATCCGGCGCAGTAAAACCATCAGCCTGATGCGCTCTTTCTTAGAGCAAAGGGACTTCATGGAGGTTGAAACCCCCATGATGCAGCCCATTCCAGGAGGGGCCGAGGCAATGCCTTTTAAGACCTGGCACAACGCCCTTGGCATGGAACTTTTTTTGAGGATCGCACCTGAGCTTTACCTCAAACGACTGATTGTTGGTGGCTTTGAACGGGTCTTTGAGATCAACCGAAATTTCAGGAACGAGGGGGTTTCTACCCGGCACAATCCTGAGTTTACCATGGTTGAGTTTTACCAGGCCTACGCTACCTATGAGGACCTCATGGATCTCACCGAAGTGATGTTCCGTGAAATCGCAGAAAAGGTTACAGGCTCCCAGGTCATTGAGTACCAGGGAGACACCATAGATTTTTCAAAAACCTGGAAACGTCTTTCCATGATCGACTCCCTGGTCGAAATAGGCGGGATCGAACGTTCAATCCTCGAAGATAGTTCGCTCATTCGCGCCTTTGCAAACGATAAGGGCGTCAAGATCACAGACCAGGACCGCCATGGAAAAGTTCTCACCAAGCTCTTCGATCTCCTTGTTGAACCAAAGTTGATCCAACCCACCTTTATCACAGGCTATCCCGTGGAGGTGTCACCTCTTTCCCGAAAAAGTGAGTCTGACCCCGAACTGACCGACCGGTTTGAGCTCTTTATTGCCGGCCGGGAAATTGCCAACGGCTTTTCAGAGATTAATGATCCCATTGACCAGTATGAGCGGTTTCTTGGCCAGGCAGCCAAGCGAAGCAAGGGAGACGTAGAGGCCCATGTCATGGATAACGACTATGTTGAAGCCCTTGAGTACGGCATGCCCCCCACGGCCGGAGAAGGCATCGGTATCGACCGGCTGGTCATGCTTTTAACCGACTCTGCGTCAATCCGTGAGGTAATACTGTTTCCCCACATGAAGAACCTTGCCTGAAAGATGCCCCTAGAATTTTTCATAGCGGCAAGATACCTCAGGGCAAAGCAGCGGGAGGGGTTTATTTCTCTTATTACCCTTTTATCGGTTGCAGGGGTGACCGTCGGTGTCATGGCCCTTGTGATCGTCATTGCGGTGATGAGCGGGGCTGAATCTGAATTCAGGCGGAGGATTCTGGGTGTTGAACCCCACGTCCTTGTGATGAATCATTCTGCAAAACCCTATGACGTGGATGATACCGTCAGGAGAGCCATGGCTGTTCCAGGTGTTACAGCTGTCTCCCCCATGGTTTTTGCCCAGACAATGATTCGAACCAGCCATTCCCTGTCCGGCGCCGTTGTCCGGGGAATCGACCATCGTTCCTCCCTCAGTCTGGTCAAGGGATTTAGCCCATCGGAACTTGAGGTGTGCCTTGCCCGTGACGGCAAAGGTCTAATCCTGCCGGGCATCGTTCTAGGCAAAGAGCTTGCAAAGAACCTTGCCGTTGCTGTTGACGATAAAATAGTTCTAATCTCCCCGGGTGGAATGATCTCTCCTGTCGGTCATGTTCCGGCCCTCAAGCGGTTCAGGGTGACGGGCATATTTGAATCGGGTATGTATGAGTATGACAGCTCTCTTGCCTATGTTCACCTTGTGGAAGCGCAGAAACTCATGGGTATGGGTGACAGAATCTCGGCCCTCGGCGTATGGGTCAACGATATTTTCAAGGCTGACAGGATCAAGACAGCCCTTGTAGCGGAACTCGACTATCCCTTTTATGCCAGGGACTGGATGGAGATCAACAAGAGCCTTTTTGCCGCCTTAAAGCTTGAAAAAACGGCCATGTTCGTCATTCTCACTCTGATAGTTCTGGTTGCCGCCTTTAACATTGCCTCTGCCCTGATCATGATGGTGATGGAGAAAACCCGGGACATTGCCGTGTTAAAGGCCATGGGTGCCACGGATGCCCTGGTTCGAAGGGTGTTCATGGTTCAGGGAATGGTGGTCGGCCTGTTTGGCACCTTTCTGGGAACTGTCTCAGGAGTTGGTGTCTGCCTGCTGCTTGAACGGTATAAGTTCATCGAACTTCCTCCAGCCTATCCTTTTTCAACAATTCCTGTGCAGCTTGAAACCATGGATGTTTTATTTATTGTGGTCTCTGCGGTTCTTATCTGTTTTGTTTCGACCATCTATCCGGCCCACAAGGCATCGAGAATGAACCCTGTTACCGCCCTGCGCTATGGGTAGAGAGTAGACAGTAGGTAGTAGGTAGTAGGTAGTAGGTAGTAGGCAGTGAGTAGTAGGTGGCGGCCTTAGGTTCGGAGAGAGTTTTATAATAAAACAAACAGTGTGGACAAACGATATTGTCAAACAATTTGGATAATCGATATGGATGAAAATCAGGTAAAACCCTGCCTGGTGCTTGAAGGCATCTCCAAGGGGTTTGCCACAAAAGCCGCCAGGATAGAAATTCTGAACAAGGTGAACTTCACCATTTTGCAGGGGGATACCATCGCAGTTGTGGGTGCCTCTGGCATCGGTAAATCCACCCTGCTTCACATCATCGGGACCCTTGACCGACCGGACCAGGGACGGCTCTTTCTTGGAGATCAGGACCTGTTCGGCCTTGATTCTGTCGCCCTTGCAGGATTCCGGAACAGATCCATCGGCTTTGTATTCCAGTTTCATCATCTGTTAAGGGGGTTCACGGCAATGGAAAACGTCATGATTCCCTGCCTGATCGACCGGATTAAAAGAGCTGTTGCCGCTAAAAAGGCCTCTGCCATTCTTCAAAGGGTGGGGCTTGCCCATCGCCTTGACCATCGGGTGGAGGATCTCTCCGGCGGGGAACAGCAACGGGTCGCCCTTGCAAGGGCCCTTGTGATGGAGCCCATGCTGCTTCTGGCAGATGAGCCTACCGGAAACCTTGACAGTAAGAACTCTGAAGCCATTCATGCGCTGCTTATCGAACTGAATAGAGAGCTTGGCATGACAGTTATAGTGGTGACCCATAATCCCGGCCTGGCAGGGCTCATGAACCAGAGGTTGACCCTTAAACAAAGTGAAATAGTGGCCGTAGAATGAACAATAAACCAATGCAACCCAACAAGTTGAGACCGATTCTATGAATATAGGTATTTTAAAACAGATATCCTTGATGGTGATTCTTTTTGTTCTTTTTTCATGTCCAACGGCCTTTGGCAAGGATAAGATTACCATAGGAATTCTTCCCTTTGCCGTTCATGCCGACAAGGCACTCAGCCAACTTGAAAACAGCCTGCCCCGGATGCTATCGGAAAAATTCCAGGCTGACGGAGCTGAAACGATACTGATCGATACGGTCGCCCAGGAAGGCGTTTTAGACTACGGCAAAATCAAGGAACTGGCTATTCAACACGGGGTGGATCATCTGATATGGGGCTCTTTGTTCATGGCAGGAGATCGATTGAGCGTCGATGCCCGCATGGCCGCAGCCTTTGATACGCGCCCCCCGGTCGCTTTTTTTGTGGAGGCAGACGGGGTTGAAAACATTTTTTCAGCGGTCAATCGCCTCTCCCGGGAGATCTCCAGTGTGATTTTCAAACGCGAGTTTATCACAGGGGTCAAGCTTGAGGGAAACCGCAGAATCGAGTCCGATGCCGTTTTGAGGATCTTGACGGTCAAATCCGGTGATATCTTTACCCCTGCCATTCTTTCAGACGATATAAAAAAAATCTACTCCATGGGATACTTTGACGATGTTCGAGTTGAGAGTCACCCAAGGGACAAGGGGGTTGAGCTGGTTTTTACGGTTGTGGAAAAACCCAGTGTCCGACGTCTGAAAATCAAGGGAAACCGTGTGTACGATGAAAAGGGAATTACAGAAGTTACAAGGACCAGCACAGGTTCCATTGTCAATATCTTTAAGCTCGATGCCGACGTGGCAAGGATCAAGGCTCTTTATACGGAAAAGAACTACCATAATTGTGCGGTCCATTACGAGATTTCCCCCCTTGACAACAACCAGGCTGACATTGAATTCATCATTGACGAGGGAAACAAGCTCAGGATAGAGTCCATTCTATTTGAAGGGAACAGCTATTTCTCAGACAAAAAACTCAAAAAAATTATGAAAACAAAGGAAAAAGGTTTCTTCTTCTGGCTCACCTCTTCGGGTGACCTTTCCCAGAACGAACTTGACCAGGATGTGTTCAGATTAGAGTCCCATTATAAGGATCAGGGGTTTGTGGATGCAAGAATTTCCGACCCTGAGATTCAATATGAAAAAGAGAGCATCTCTGTTACATTCAAGATAGAAGAAGGAATTCAGTATCGAATTGGCAAGGTTGATTTTACGGGAGATATCATCGTTCCGGTTGAAACCCTTGCCGGAAAAATTAAATCCCTGACAGGCGAGCTTTATTCAAGGAAACAGCTCAGAAGCGATGTGATTTCCCTTACAGACATCTATTCGGACAAGGGATATGCTAATGCCGAGATCTCGCCTGTAATTGAAAGAGATTCCGAAAAAACACTGGTTAACATAACCTTTAATCTTGAAAAAAAATCTCCAGTCTATTTTGAGCGCATCCTTATCAGCGGCAACACCAAAACCCGGGACAAGGTTATCAGAAGACAGATCAAGGTGTATGAGCAGGAACTCTACTCCATGTCAAAGCTCCAGTCGAGCGTGAACAACCTAAAGAGAATCGACTATTTTCAAAATGTCGAGGTCAGCACCTCCAGGGGCAGCCGGGAGGATCTTCTCAATGTCCATATGGAAATAACGGAAAAACCCACGGGTGCATTCAGCTTTGGCGGTGGGTATTCCAGCGAAGACTCCATGTTTGGAATGGTTTCTGTAACTGAACGAAATCTTTTCGGCAAGGGTCAGATTGTTTCGGTAAAGGCTGAAATTTCGGGTAAATCCAACCGTTACACCTTAAGCTTTACAGAGCCGTGGCTCTTTGATATTCCCCTTAGTGCAGGGTTTGACCTTTATAACTGGGACAAGGAGTATAACTACTATGACAAGGAGAGCCGGGGCGGAGCCCTGAGGCTTGGGTACATGATATTTGATTATACCAGCATTGGCTTAAGGTACCGTTTCGAAGATTTTGAAATTTCCAATGTCCAGGATATTTACACCTCGGTTGATGCTGGAAATTATATCACAAGTTCTTTGACCGCATCTCTTAAGTACGATTCAAGGAATAAAAGATTCAACGCCACCGAAGGAATGGTTCATTCCCTTTCCGTGGAGTACGCAGGTGGGCCTCTGGGCGGTGAGATCGAATTCACCAAATATATCGCTGAGTCAGGGGTTCATTTCCCACTCTTTTGGAAGCTGACCGGACTTGTTCATGGAAAGACAGGTTTTCTGCAAGACAGGTCAAGCGATGACATTGAAATTGACTATGAGAAGTTTTACCTTGGCGGCATTAACTCTGTTCGTGGGTATGACTGGCAGGATATCCATGCTGGCAGAAACAGTGAGGGTAAGATCAGGGGCGGTGAAAAGTTTATTCAGTTCAACGCCGAGCTCAACTTCCCGCTCCTGGAGGATGTGGGGCTTGCCGGTGTGGTATTCTTTGATTCAGGAGATGTGTTTGCATCGGGTCAAGAGATCAAATTCAACGAACTTAAATCAAGCTATGGGGCCGGTATCCGATGGTATTCCCCCATGGGACCCATCAGAATTGAGTACGGCATCACCCTGGATGACACGGAAGAGTCAACGGCAGGAGACAGCCGGTGGGAATTTTCCATGGGCAGCTCATTTTAACCGGCATAACCGGAGCTGGAGGTGCTTCACGGCCTGAACAAACAATAAAACTTCGCCAGGGGTGACACTCTGACGAGACTTTGCTGTAAAACGATTTTAATAAAATAAAGGAGTGCATTATGAAATTCATGACTAAAGCGGCTTTGATAACGGCAGGGTTATTTCTCTTGTGTACTGTCTCGGCAGTTGCGGCCGGTAAGCAGGAGAATCCAAAGATAGGCATCTTTAACTTTCAGAAAATTCTTGTAACCTCAGCCCCTGGAAAGGTTGCAAAGGAAGAGATCAATAAAAAGGGAAAGGAGATGGAAGAGTCCCTTAAAGGCAAAGGACAGGAGCTTGAGGAACTGAAAAAAACAATTGAGCGTGAAGCCCTTGTGATGAGCAAGGAAAAACGTGATGAAAAGGAGCGTGAATTCCGAATCAAGGTAAATGATTTTAAGACTCTCCAGGCACAGTACCAGGATGAGTTTAAGACTTTTGAGGCAGGATTTATTAAAGAGATCAACAATGACGTGTTGAACCTTGTCCAGGACATGGCCAAAGAAGAGGGGTATACCCTTGTATTTGAGCAGAACGCAGCAGGTGTGGTCTATTCTCTGGACGCCCTTGACATGACCGACAGGATCATTTCCAGGTTCAATAAGAGCAGCGTGGATAAGGCCCAATAGACCACAGCGATGACATCTACTCTTAACATCAATCGCAACACTACTCTTAAATTTGAGTTAAAAGACCTTGCAGCGATGATCGACTGTGAGGTGGTGGGCAACGGGCACCTTTTGGTCCTGGGAGTCTCCTCATTTGAAGGGGCAACAGGTCAGGATATCACCTTTGCCGATGGTTCCAAATTTTTAAACCGTCTTAATCAGACCCGGGCCGGGGCCGTTATGGTGCCTTGGGATTTCACCGGTTTTGACCGGGAGACCCTTGCCTGCTCGCTTGTTCGATCAAAGAATCCAAGGCTTGATTTTTTCAGGATAGTTGAGTTGTTCCATCCGGTCAAAAAACCTGAACCCGGGATTTCCACCATGGCTGCAATCGGTTCAGATTTTATCAGCGGCAAGGGTGTCACGGTTTGCGCCGGTGCAACCATTGGTGATAATGTCATCCTTGGGGATCATGTTCACATAATGCCGGGAGTTTTTGTGGGTGATGATGTTACCATTGGCAGCAACACCGTTGTCAAACCCAATGTCACCATTATGGAGAAGACAAGGATTGGTCAGGGGGTTATCATACATCCGGGAACGGTCATAGGCAGTGACGGGTTCGGGTTTACACCGGGCTCCGAGGGCCATGAAAAGCTTGTCCATGCAGGATTTGTTCAGATCGATGACCAGGTTGAAATCGGTGCCTGCAACACCATCGACCGGGGAACCCTTGGCCGGACCTGGATACAGAGGGGGGTCAAGACCGACAATCTGGTTCATATCGCCCACAACGTCATTATTGGTGAAAACTGCCTTATCGTTGCCCAGGTGGGCATTGCAGGGTCTTCGGTTCTTGGCAAAAGTGTCATTATTGCCGGCAAGGCCGGAATTTCAGGCCACCTCACCATTGGTGACAACGCCATAGTAGGGCCGGGGGCAGGCGTTTTATCGGACGTTTCCCCTGGCGAGGTCGTCTCAGGCATTCCCCAGATGCCCCATGGGCTCTGGCTCAAAGTCGGCCGAATTATTCCAAGACTTCCCGATCTAAGAAAGCGGCTTCTGGCCCTTGAAAAGCGGGTCAACACCAAGGAGAATACCCCATGAGTGTTCCAACTCTGATTCATCCAACGGCAATCATTGATTCCGGAGCCGAAATCGATGCAAATGTCACAATCGGTCCCTATGCCATAATCAAAGGGGATGTGCATATAGGTTCAGGCACCGAGATAGGTCCTTACACAACCATTGATCAATATGTGACCGTCGGGGAAGATTGCCGTATATTTCAGTACTCATCCATTGGTGCGGCTCCCCAGGACCTGAAATACCACGGTGAGAAAACCTGCCTCAAGATCGGCCGGGGCACGGTTATCCGGGAATTTGTGACCATCAACCGGGGGACTGAATTCGGTGGGGGGTACACAGAGGTTGGTGAGGAAAACTATCTCATGGCCTATACCCATATTGCCCATGACTGCAAAACCGGTAAGCAGGTTATTCTTGCCAACAATTCCACCCTTGCCGGGCATATTGAGATTGGGGACAATGTCACTGTGGGAGGGCTTGTCGCAGTTCACCAATTTGTCAAAATCGGTGATTTTGCATATATCGGCGGAAAATCGGCCGTTGTAAAGGATATTCCTCCCTATGTGATTGCCGCAGGTGACAGGGCAACCCTCCATGGGTTGAATAACGTTGGTTTGAAGCGCCACAATTTTTCCAAGTCAACCCTTCATGAGCTTAAAAAAACCTACAGGATTGTCTTCCGCATCGGACTTACCGTGAAACAGGCAACGGAAAGGGTCAAGGCCGAGGTCGAGCAGATTCCGGAGGTGGTCAACTTCATGACCTTTATCCAGGACTCCAACCGTGGAGTTACCCGGTAAAGCCATGAAGATAGGACTCATTGCAGGAGGCGGTCAGTTCCCCCTGCTTTTTGCCAGAAAGGCGAAATTCAAGGGGTACGAGGTCCATGCCGCAGCCTATGCGAACGAGGCAGATCCTGCGCTGGCTGACCATGTGGACTCCATCCAGTTTATGCACCTGGGACAGGTTGGACGACTTTTAACATTTTTTAAACGCCGGGGCATTACCGAGGCTGTAATGCTTGGAACCATCCAGAAGACCAGGATTTTTACCGATATCAAGCCGGATTTAAAGGCCCTGGCCTTTATTGCAAGGATGGGCCATACCCACGATGATTCGGTTTTGCGGGCCTTTGCTGACCTCGTTGAGAGTAATGGCATCATTATAAGGCCCTCAACCTTTCTTTTTCCCGAGCTTGTTTCCCCAAAGGGGTGCTGGACAAGGCGTGGGCCTGACAAGGCGGAAATGAAGGATATTAGAGCGGGCTGGCCCATTGCAAGGCAGATAGGCAAGCTTGATGTGGGTCAGGCCGTCGTTATTGGAAACGGTACCGTGCTTGCCGTTGAAGCGGCTGACGGAACCGATGCTACCATTCGAAGGGGGGGCAGCCTTGGAAAGGGGAAAAGCGTTCTTGTGAAGCTTTGCAAACCCATTCAGGATCGGCGGTTTGATCTGCCCGCAACCGGGGCAGAAACCATAGGAATAATGGCTGAATCAGGTTTGTCTGCACTGGCCCTTGAGGCGGGAAAGAGTATCTCCTTTGACAGGGAACGAATGATAGCCCTGGCAGATGAACATGGGATCTCAATTGTTGCCATGGACGAGGCAGAATTTAAATGACCGTCGGGAGCGACTCCAAACCTCCGCCCTATCATGTGATGATTGTAGCCGGAGAACCCTCGGGAGATCTTCATGGGGCAAATCTTGTACGTTCTCTCCTGGAGATCGATTCCTCTCTTTTGATCACCGGCCTTGGCGGTGACCTGATGGAGGCCCAGGGCATGGATTTGTTCTTTCATATCAAGAACCTATCCGTCATGGGTGTGACCGAGGTGATCGCACAGTTCAGGGTCATCAACAGGGCGTTTCGCCGTTTCAGGCAGATGGTCAAGATCACCCGACCCGATCTTGTCATTCTTATCGATTACCCCGGGTTTAACCTCAGGGCTGCCGCCTTTGCCCGGCGAGCCGGGGTTCCCGTGCTCTACTACATCACCCCAAAGGTATGGGCCTGGAAACGATCGCGTCTTAAGACGATACAAAGGGTGGTCGACCATGCTGCATTGATCTTCCCCTTTGAGGTGCCCCTGTTTCAAAGGGCCGGTGTTCCTGCAACCTTTGTGGGTCATCCCCTTCTGGACTGTTATCCCGAAGTCAGGGTACAGCGCAACTCTTCGCCAGAAGCAGGGTTTGTCATCGGGCTTCTTCCCGGTTCCAGGGAGACAGAAATTTCAACCCTTTTGGACCCCATGCTCCAGGCAGCCCTGTTAATCCGCAAAAAAGATGAAAATGTTAAATTCCTTGTTTCCCTGGCAGGGTCGGTGGACCATGGAAGGATCATTGGGACAATTGATTTTTACAACGCTAAATTTCCCGATACCCCTCCTCTTTTTGTTCCGGTAAAAGGACCCTGCCAGGTTCTTTTTGATCAATGCGATATCCTCATTGCAGCCTCTGGAACGGTAACTCTCGAAGCCGCCATCTGTGGTGTTCCCATGATTATTGTTTATCGTCTTTCTAAGCTGAGCTATCTTATTGCCAGAACCTTTGTCAGGTTAAAGCATGTTGGTCTTGCAAACATAATTGCAAAAGAGGAGATTGTGCCAGAACTTCTCCAGGACGATGCAACCCCTGAAAAGATTGCCCTCAAGGTCTTGTCACTCTTAAACAGAGAATCACTTGATCGCATTCACAAAAGACTTATGATGATTCGAAAGCTTCTGGGAGGGCAGGGTGCATCCCGGAGAACTGCCAGGCTTGCCATGGAGCTTCTCAGGGACCGGAGTCTGCCCGGCAGCAGAAAATGAGAAGTCTGACATTTCAAAGGCATTGTTTTTTTTCATTGGTTTTTGGTATAATCTTTTAGCTGGGGCCGGGTGCCAGAAAAAGACCGTAACACTAAGGGCTGCATTTGTAGTTCTAGGCCCGTTTAAAATAAATAGGAACAGTTAACCCCATGTCCATCCAGTTGTTTTTACTTGTATTTGCTCTTTTTTTGTCCGCTTTTTTTTCATCTTCGGAAACTGCGCTCTTTTCCATTTCCAGGGTAAGGGCGCTTCATCTTGCCAAGGAAGGCACCAGGATCGATCAGCTGATTCTTCGCATGAAAAAGGACCCCCACAGTCTCTTGACAACCATCCTTATTGGAAACAACCTTGTCAATATCGGCGGTTCAGCCCTTGCCACGGCGCTGATGATGGAGAGGTTCGATTCGAATGCCGTGGGGATTGCAACCGGTATCATGACCTTCCTGATCGTTGTGTTTGGGGAGATTTTCCCCAAATCCTTTGCTACCCATAATAATGTGCTGGTAGCCAGGATTGTTATTTATCCGATATTCTGGCTTTCAAAATTTTTTTTCCCTGTCATTGTTGTATTAAACTTCATCCCAAAGGTGTTGGGTCCCTTTGCAAGTAAATCTGCGGTAACAGAGGATGAACTCATGACCATGGTGGAGGTTGTTGAGGAGGGGGGGGAGATCAAGGAGGGGGAGCGCCAGCTTATCTCAAACATCTTTGAGTTTGACGATACCTGCGCCTCGGAGATAATGACTCCCAGGGCTGATATGTATACGATCAATCTCAACGACCCGGTTGACATAAAGGAAATTTTGAAAACGGGTTTTTCGCGGTTCCCTGTCATTGAAGATAGTATTGACAATGTTGTGGGGACTCTCAATGTCAAGGACCTTTTTGCAAAATACCATGAGTGTTGTGCATCAGATACAGATTCCATCGTTGATGTGAAGGAGATCATGAGGGAACCGTTTTTTGTTCCTGAGTCCAAAAAAATCGATTCCCTGCTCCACGAGTTCAAGCAGATGAAAAATCACATCGGCATCGTTATTGACGAGCACGGGGGAGTGGAGGGGCTTGTGACCATGGAGGATGTTCTGGAAGAACTTGTGGGTGAAATCATTGATGAAAGTGACCGGCTTGACCCCCATGTGGTGAAGCTCAAGGATAAACGCTGGGTGGTTCTTGGCAAGGCAGATATTGATGAGGTGAACAAGAAACTTGGCCTCACCATTCAAGATTCCAATAATTATGATACCTTTTCAGGTTATATCCTTGAGCAGATAGGGAAAATCCCAGAGGTTGGGGAGAGCATCCAGATCGGTTCCTATACGGTAACGGTAAAGGAGAGGGACGGTAATCGTATCAAGACCTTTGTATTTAAAAAAGAACCGCCAGATCCGAAGTGAGGAATAAAGATTTGATCTTCGATTTATAGGAGGAACCATGTCGGACATTGAAGGATCAGCAGACCCTGGCTCTCCAGGGGGTAAAAAAGAACTTGCACAATTTAGGGTCGAGATCGATATCCTGGACGAAGAGATGGTTTCTCTGATAAACCGCCGCCTTGAAATTGGGAAAAAAATAGGTGTAATAAAGCAGAAATTAGGAGCTCAGGTCGTTGATCAGCAACGGGAAAACAGGGTTTTGGAACGTCTTTGCCAGATAAATCAAGGACCCTGCGATGACGATCTTCTCTGTCACATCTTCAGCGTAATCATGACGGCAACCTGTCAAATTCAAAAGACCCGGCGGATATCCTATCTTGGTCCTGAGGCAAGCTATACCCACCTTGCCTCGCTCAATCATTTCAACCATTCAGGACAGTTTGTTCATGAGACAACCATAAGGGATGTTTTCGAGCAGGTGGAGAAACGAGAAAGTAATTACGGGGTTGTTCCGGTTGAAAATTCCATTGAAGGTGCGGTTAATCACACCCTGGATCTTTTCTACGAGTTTGATCTGACCGTTGTTGCCGAGCATTATGAACCCATATCCCACGACCTTCTCTCCCTCACAGGCGATCTTGACGGTACCAAAACCGTTTATTCCCATCCCCAGGCCCTTGCCCAGTGCCGGAACTGGCTCCAGAAGAATTTACCGGGGGTGAGCCTGGTGGAAACAACCTCCACCTCCTTTGCCGCAACAATAGCCGCTGGGGAAAAGGGGGCTGCCGCCATTGCAAATTCCAGGGCTGCCCACCTCTATAAGCTCCAGGTGGTGGAGTCCAGGATCGAGGACCGCATCGGTAATGTGACCCGTTTCCTTGTTATCGGCAGGGATCAAAGGGAAAAAACGGGCAGGGATAAAACCTCGATAATGTTTGCAACCTCCCATGTACCGGGTGCTCTTTTTAAGGTTCTTGAGCCTGTGAACCTTGCTGGGCTCAACATGGTAAAGCTTGAATCAAGACCCAGCCGCCACCAGAATTGGAGCTACTATTTTTTCATGGACATAGAGGGTCATATGGATGATCCTCCTGTTAAGAGAGCGGTTGAAGGGATGAAGGCAAACTGCCTTTATTTGAAGTTCCTAGGGTCATATCCAGCTGTTAGTTGTTAGCTATTAGCTGTTAATCGATTCTCAAGTTTTTTGGTTTGTTTTTGGGACAATTCGGTTGGTTGTCCACAAGGGCACCCCCAAGGGGAGCCCCAACAGAAAGGATGTAATCAGTTTATAGGTCAAGATTAAAAGCTATGAATGCAATTTTTAAGTTCAATTCAGCGACACGTCTGTACGCCCTTTTTGGCGATCCTGTGGCCCATTCTCTAGGCCCTGTGATGCACAATGCAGCCTTTCGGGAAGAAAGGATCAATGCCGTATACCTTGCCTTTAATGTGCCAAGTGTAGATAAGGCAATCGCAGCCATCAAGACCCTCGATATTGCCGGGGCATCGATAACCATTCCCCACAAGGAGACGGTGATTCCCCTGCTCGACGGGGTTGATTCCCTTGCCCTTTCAATGGGGGCGGTGAATACCGTTGTCAATCGGGAGGGTAAGCTCTTTGGCTATAATACAGATTGTATGGGGGCGGTTGATCCCCTTGAAGGGGTGTGTGATCTCAACGGTCGGCGGGTGGTGGTTTTTGGTGCTGGCGGGGCAGCCAGGGCTGTTGTCTTCGGGGTTAAACAGCGGGGGGCTATCCCCTTTATCGTGAACCGTTCAAAGGAGCGGGGGGAAAAACTTGCACACGAGTTGGGGGCAACTTTTATTTCAAGCGATGATGTTGAAAACGTTGATCCTGAAATTATAGTGAATGCAACAGCCCTTGGCATGACACCGGCCACGGACACAATTCCCCTTGATCCTGAAATTCTCAAATCGTCCATGGTAGTCATGGACATTGTATACACGCCTTTAGAAACAGCATTAATTCATGCGGCCCGTAAAAAGGGATGCACCGTCATCGACGGGACCGCGATGTTTGTCAACCAGGGGGCCTTGCAATTTGAGCTTTTTACCGGTAAACCAGCACCGGTAAAAACAATGAAATCTGCCTTGCTTAAGGCTTTGGAGAAAAGATGATACAGATAGAAAAGAGAAAGCTCAACTCCTGTACTGTAGCGGTTCCAGGTTCTAAAAGCATCTCCCACAGGATGGTTGTGTGTGCGGCCCTTGCCGCGGGAAAATCCACAATCGACAACCTTTTAAGCTGCGAGGATACCGAATTAACCATGGAGGCTCTCACCAGTATGGGTGCCTCATTTAATAAGATGAATAACGAAAATTCCCGTCCTGTTCATTCGGTGGGTGGATTCAACGGTACACCCGCTCCATTTCAAGGCGAGATTTATCTCGGAAATTCAGGCACATCCATGCGCCTTGTGGCAGGTGTCGCAGCTCTTGGCGATTCTCCCTACTACCTCTGCGGAGATGAACGCATGGCCCAGAGGCCCATGGATGCGCTTTTGTCCTCGCTGAAAATGATCGGGATTGCTGCAGATTCCCTTTATGGGAACGGCTGTCCACCGGTGATCATCAAAGGTGGACAGCGAAGAGGTGGTCAGGTCACCCTGGATTGTTCAACCAGCAGCCAATATCTCTCAGCCTTGATGATGATAGCTCCATTTTTAAGCAACGGACTCGATATTACCCTTATTTCACCTCCCGTGTCGTCACCTTATATTGACCTTACCATGGATGTGATGGCAAAGTTTCAGGTTGTGGCCCGGCGGATCACCCCTACCCGATTTCAGGTCAAAGGGGGCCAGACCTATCTGCCCGGACATTTTTCGGTAGAACCTGATCTTTCTAATGCCAGCTATTTCTGGGCGGCAGGTGCCGTCACTGGAGCCCCTGTAACGGTAGCAGGGGCGAGGCTCGATTCCCTGCAGGGGGATCTTGAGTTTGTCCATATCCTGGAGCGCATGGGATGCAGGGTGATGGCAACTGACATGGGGATCACGGTTCAGGGCGGAGATCTGAGGGGAATTGAGGTGGACATGGGTGACTGCCCTGATGTGGTTCCAACCCTTGCCGTTGTTGCCGCCTTTGCAAGGGGCACCACCCGGATTGTCAACATTGCCCATTTACGGGAGAAGGAGTGTGACCGAATTGGGGCGGTTGTGTCTCAACTCATTAAAATGGGTGTTCAAGCCGATCAGGGCGCTGACTGGCTTTCGGTGACAGGCGTTGATATCGAGGAAGGGTCAAGGCTCAAGGGTTCTCATCACGGCACATCGGGTGGTAAGAACTGTATCCGTGGCGCTTCCATAGAGACCTTTAACGACCACAGGATCGCCATGGCCTTCAGCGTTGCAGGTCTCGTGGTCGACAATATGATCATTGAAAATCAATCCTGCGTTAATAAATCCTTTCCAACTTACTGGGAAGTGTTCGAGACCCTGAAATGAATGTGATTCTGGTTGGTTATCGGTGTACGGGAAAGAGTACCACGGGGGAGATTCTTGCCCGTGTCATGTCCCTTCCTTTTGTGGATACGGACCGTGTCATTGAAGCTACCATGGGTTCAGACGTTGCATCCATCGTTGCCGACCTCGGCTGGGACGGGTTCAGGAAAATAGAATCCCAGGTGCTTAAACAGGTGTTGACCTCCGATGACATGGTCATTGCAACGGGGGGCGGCGTTGTTCTTGACAGGAAAAACTTGGTTGTCATGGAATTTGCCGGGACGGTGGTCTGGCTCAGGGCTTCGGCTGATACGATATTGAGACGGATCTCCGGGGATACCGCAACCCCTGGTTTGCGGCCTTCCCTCACCGGGAAAAGCCTAGAGCAAGAGGTGGTGGAAACTCTGGCGGTAAGGGAGCCCCTTTATCAAGCGGCGGCCGACCTGGTGGTGGATACCGATCAACACGATCCGGCGGAAACAGCCGCAACCATACAAAGGATACTTGATAAGAGGAGCATAGACTATGGCGGGTAGCAGTTTTGGAACTTGTTTCAGGGTTACCACCTGGGGGGAGTCCCACGGCAGGGCACTGGGTGTTGTAGTGGACGGCTCTCCTCCCGGGATTCCCCTTGACGAGGCCATTATCCAGAGGGCGCTTGATCGTCGAAGGCCCGGCCTTACATCCGCGAGTACTTCAAGAAGAGAGTCTGACATTCCGGTTATCCTTTCAGGTGTTTTCGAGGGGGTTACAACCGGCACCCCCATCATGATTGAAATCAAGAACCAGGATGCTGATTCAAGGGCCTACTCAGGCATTGCAGAGGTGTTCCGGCCGGGTCACGGGGACGTTACCTACCAGGCAAAATATGGTATTCGTGATTTTCGGGGCGGTGGCAGGGCCTCGGCCCGGGAAACCGTATCAAGGGTTGCGGCAGGTGCCGTGGCCCAGGCGATCCTGGACGAGTACGGTATCAGAATCGAAACCTGTACCCTGGAGCTTGGCGGAGTAAGGGCAGAAAAAATCGACTGGAATGAAACCCGCAACAACCGTTTTCAATCTCCTGATCCGGCCATTGTCCCAGCAATGGAGGCCAGGGTAAAAGAGGTGAAAGGGCAGGGCGATTCCATCGGGGGGGTGGTGGAGATAAGGGTGGTCAATGTTCCTCCGGGGCTTGGAGAACCGGTGTTTGAAAAGCTTGACGCCATGCTTGCAGGGGCACTCATGGGTATTGGAGCCGTCAAGGCAGTTGAAATAGGTGCAGGTTTCAAGGCGGCACAGATGACGGGATTCCAGAACAACGACCAGATTCTGGAGCAGTCGCCGCAATCTAAGGCTCATGGAGTAAAACAACGCCCCAAAAACCTCAATTCACCCCTTGCAGAACGGTTTGAAACAAACAACAGCGGCGGCATCCTTGCCGGTATCTCCAATGGAGATGAGATCGTTGCCAGGGTGCATGTCAAACCCATTCCTTCCATCTCAAGGGAGCAGAAAAGCATTGATCAAGAGGGAAGGGCGACTATTATTTCCATCCGTGGCCGTCATGATGTATCGGCCATCCCCAGGATTAATTCCGTGTGTAAAGCAATGGTGGCGATTGTTCTAACGGATCTTCTCCTAAGGCAGAAGGCGGTTCGATGAGGTTTTGCTTAAGGTTTTATCTCATTTATTTCAGGTAGATATAGAATTGTATCGTTTTCCGATTAAAAAAGAGTTGACAGGACAAACGAATCCATGTAGATTTGCAGAGTCTTTGGGGAACAGGGCTTCCGCAAAGGCATTTTTAATTTTTTGTTTTGCCCTGATCTGTTGAACCTGATCTATTGAACCCGATCTATTGATCTTTGAAAACTGGTTAGTGACAAAAAGAGATGAAGCGTATTTTTTGAGTGCTGTGAAAGCACACAAAAGATATTCAAAAGAATTTAACTGGAGAGTTTGATT